>Ga0256405_10007381_pt1 | contig 16635 bp, 14 predicted proteins | sample RumenRJG_02DNA_FD_189096 | JGI IMG/M metagenome (GOLD analysis project Ga0256405, IMG submission 189096) | Bovine rumen microbial communities from Lethbridge, Alberta, Canada - RJG_02 | ecosystem: Host-associated > Mammals > Digestive system > Stomach > Rumen | place: Canada: Alberta...
ACGAAGCGCCCCACACCCATTCGGTCACCCAGACGGGACGCTTGAAGGCATTGTACCAGTTAGGTATGTTGGTATCGAACGACCCTTCAGCCCAATAGCCATGAAGGTCGATAATGTCGCAGCGCCAGCCGCGGGCGTCAATCTCGTTGAAGAATTCGCTCAAGAATCCCGTCGCATTCCAGTAGTCGCTACCGTCCCAGGACGACGGTGAGCAAAGGCGCATACCGGTAGCCATCAGGTCCTCCCAGTTATTGAGGATGGCATTCAGGTCGCAAGGGGAGTCGTCAGCCGGATTACGGGGCTCGTTGTTGGTCTTCATGTGCGGCGACCAGGTAGCACTGCCCAGTTCGGCTGGCGAAGGCCAGTTCTCCTTGATATGTTGTGGCACACTCTCGACGTCGGGTCCCATGTTGCTTCCGACGCCCCATGTGTAGGTACTCGTGACGTTCAGTGCCGAACAGGCAGAATAGTCACCGTTGGCTGCTGCCAGTTGCTGTTTGCCCGTGTCGTACCACTTGAAGATGCGATACGATGTAATCTTGCTGTCAAGCTCAGCAGGCAGTTCGGCCACCTCCAGGTCGGCATCGTCAGCAATGAAGCAGCGACTGTAGCCATAGCCTTTGGCACGCAGCGAGAAGGTTACCATATAGCCGCGCTTCAGCTTGAACGAGCGAATCTTGTTGTTCAGCTTCTCATCCGTCAGCGTGTTCATGAATCCACCGGTGTTCTCCAGCCCGAAGTCATTCACGGCCGTACCGCCGAAATTCTGTTCTGAATAGACCGTCAATGGTTTGGTACTGTCGCCGTAGGGCAGAATGATGCAGCCACGGTTGTAGAGCTTCACCTGGCAGTTCTGGCCGTTCTTGGCTGGTGCACCGGCTATCTGCACGTGGGCAGACAGCAGCTTCGCGGCTGCAGAGGGTTTCACGGCTGCCAGGATAAGCACTGCAGCATCGGTATTCCCGATGTTGACGACACCGTTGGTGCCAAAAGGGGTGGCCGATGTGACGGTATAGTCCGTAGCCGTGGCGACGGTAACGGTCTCGTTGACCTGCGTCACGCTCTTCTTGTCGTTGGCAGCCTGTCCGCAGATGCAGGCGGCAAGCATGACTGCCGAGAATGCTGTTCTAACTGATAGTAATCGGTTGTGAATCATTGTCGTGTGGGTTAGTAATTAGATATTTTGCGCAAATTTACTAATACTTTTCCACACAAACAAATTTTCTTGCACTTTTTTTACAACATTATAATAAAGTGCACAGAAGAGGAGTCGTTCCTTCTGTGCACTCAACAAATCAGATTAATTGGCGGGCACGGTCTAATGCGATGTTGATATGGCTGCAGATATTATCGCTGCCCACCAGCTCGTCGAACTTAGCCTTGTGGAGCACTGCCTGCACCTTCTCGTTGACGCCCGAGAGGACTACCTGAATACCCTCCTTCTGCGACATCAGGCAGAGGTTCGTCAGGTTGTGGATGCCCGTAGAGTCGACGAAGGGCACCTTACGCATACGGATGATGCGCACCTTGGGACGACCATGCCCCAAGGCTCCCATGATTTCCTCAAACTTGTTTCCTGCCCCGAAGAAATAGGGACCGTTAATCTCGTACACCTCGACACCTTCAGGAATAGTCAGGTGCTCCAGGTTGCCAAGTTGGAAGTCGCTCTCCTCCTCGGCGGGGTTAATCTCGTCGCTGATAACCTTGACATCGGTTGTCTCAGCCATACGGCGCATGAAGAGCAGACAGGCACAGATAAGGCCCACCTCAATAGCAATGGTCAGGTCGAAAATAACGGTCAGCAGGAACGTTACCCACAGCACGATGACGTCGCTCTTAGGGTTCTTCATGATTGAGAAGAACGAGCGCCAGCCACTCATGCCGTAGCTCACGATGACGAGCACACCGGCCAGACAGGCCATAGGGATGTACTGTGCCAAAGGCATGAGGAAAAGGAATATCAGCAGCAGCACGGCAGCATGGACAATACCGGCAACGGGGGTACGCCCACCATTATTGATATTGGTCATGGTACGGGCGATGGCACCCGTGGCAGGAATACCTCCAAAGAGCGGCGAAGCCAGATTGGCCACGCCCTGGGCTATCAGTTCGGTATTCGACGAATGACGGGCGCCGATGACACCATCGGCCACCGTTGCCGACAGCAGCGACTCTATAGCGCCAAGGATGGCAATGGTGATAGCCGGCGAAACCAGTCCCTTAATGACTTCCCACGACAGCACGGGCATCTTCGCCTCAGGCAGCACGTTGGAGATAGAGAAGCGGTCGCCAATGGTCTCAATAGTTGTCACGCCAGCATACTGCTTCAGCAACAGGGCAGCAACGGTCATGACGATAATGGCAATGAGCGAACCAGGCAGTTTGCCCAATGCCGAGCTGCGGGTCAGCTTCGGCCACAGGGCGATGAGTGCCACAGAGCCAATGCCCACACCGGCACTCCACCAGTCGATGGTAGGCAAAGACCCGACGTAGGCTATCCATTTTTCAACGAAGTCGCTGGGTACGTTCTCCATCGTCAGGCCCAGCAGGTCCTTAATCTGCGTGGTAAAAATCGTCAGCGCAATACCGCTCGTGAAGCCGACGACAATGGGATAAGGGATGTACTTGATGATTGTTCCCAAGTGCAGCACGCCAAACATGATGAGAAACACGCCAGCCATCAGCGTGGCAATGGTCAGCCCCTCGAAGCCGTACTGCTGGATAATACCATAAATAATAATAATGAACGCGCCCGTAGGACCACCGATCTGCACCTTGGAGCCACCAAGGACGGATACAAGGAGTCCGGCAACGATGGCGGTGATAATACCCTTCTCGGGCGTCACACCAGAAGCGATACCGAATGCAATAGCCAGCGGCAGTGCGACAATACCTACAATGATTCCGGCCAACAGGTCGGTGGTGAACTGCTTCTTAGAGTAGTTCTTGAGCGTCGCGAAAAGCTGCGGCTTAAACTCTAATGTCGTCATAATTTAAAATTGTTATCTTGAAAAGAGGGTGCAAAGGTACGAAAAAAGTTAATAATAGCAAAAGAATATGGCAAGATATTGAAAAAAACACTACTTTTGCCATCGGAATTAAACATTCAAACTTTTTAAAAATTAGTAATGTTATGAAAAAAATGATGATGATTGTGATGGCTGCTATGGCCATCGGTTTTGCTTCGTGTGGCAACAAAGCCCAGCAGGCTCCTGCCGACGAAGTCGTGGCTGACTCTACTGCTGCTGCTTTTGATGTCGAGACGGCTATCAATGAGGCTACCGCCCAGCTGTCAGAGCAAATCGAGGCAAAAGATGCCAACAAGCTGCAGCAGGTAATCGAGGCTATCCAGGCAAAGGTGGCCGAAATTCTCAAGCAGAATCCTGATGCTGCCAAGGAGTACGTGACGAAGGTTCAGGACTTCCTGAAAGAAAACGCCGAGCAGATAAAGTCGTTCGTTGGTGAGAATGCCGCTGCTCAGGCTGCCGTCAACGCACTGACAGCTACGCCTGCCGAGACCATCGTCAACGGACTGATGCAGGCCGTCGACGGCGTGAAGGCTGCCGGAGAGGATGCTGCCGACGCCGCTAAGGAGGCTGCAGAGGGTGCTGTCAACAATGCCAAACAGGCTGGACAGGATGCCGTCGACGCTGCCAAGCAGAAGGCTAACGACGAGATTGACAAGGCGGCCAGCAAGGCTGCCGACGAAGCCAAGAAGGCACTGGGAATCTAAAGTGAATAGTAAATATGTAATGTAAAGAGTTAATAATGAAAAGTGAATAGCGATTCACTGAAAAAAACGGGGCATTCGTTGAACGGATTTGCCCCGTTTCTATTTTTATATTACTTTTGCAGCATCAAAGAACAAACAAAACAGGTTTTATATGAAACGACATGCACTGATAACCATGATTCTCGCGGGTACGATGACGGCACAGGCGGCCGACTACCAGTACCTGACCATCGAGAAGAACGACGGCACAACCACACAGATGACGGCCGTAGGACTGACTCTGAAATACACCAGTCAATCGCTGACAGCCACCAACGGTACGGAACAGGCAACGATAGCGCTGACGGACCTGAAACGGATGTACTTCACGAACACACCATCAACGACAGCCATTGAGAATGTCGAGGCGTCGGCTGACGACTGGAACGATGCGGCAACAGAAATCTACGACCTCAGCGGACGCCGGCTGCCACAAGGCCGAAAGCCTGCCTGCGGACTCTATATCTTCAAGAAAGGAAACACAACGACCAAGAAGTACGTGAAATGAAACAGCTACTAACAACCCTTGCACTCGTGCTAGCTACCATCGGCATCGAGGCTCAGACCCTGAACGTCCAGCAGGGCAGTGTCACCTACGCCTTCACGGCCAATGTCGACGATATGACCTACACCGACAACGGACAGACGCTGACCATTCAGGGCAAAGTGTTCAGCACACAGGACATCAGTAAGATTACCATCGACGATACCAGCGTCGAGAACAATAGCGTCGGCATCAGCTACAGCGGCACAACGGCCAGCGTCGTCATTGCCGGCAACGTGGCTAACTACGTCACAGCTACCGTCAATGGGGCTCATGTCGCCATCAGCCAGACAAACACCGCCGACGTGGACGGCGACGAGATTACCTACACGTTGAGCGGCACGACCACCGACGGCGGACTGGAACTCGACGGCAGCTACAAGTGTACCATCCAACTGGCCGGCGTCACACTGACCAACCCTTCCGGTGCTGCCATCAGCATCACCAATAAGAAGCGCATCGAAATATCAGCCAAGAGCGGCACAACGAATACTCTTACCGATGGTGCCAACGGCTCGCAGAAAGGCTCGCTCTACAGCAAGGGACAGCTGCAACTTCAGGGCAAGGGCACGCTGAACGTCGTCGGCAATACGGCTCACGCCATCAAGAGCGGCGACTATATCGCAGTGAAGAACCTGACGCTGAACATTACAAAGGCCGTCAAAGACGGTATCTCGTGCAACAAATACTTCTTGATGGAGAGTGGCACGGTGACCATCAGCGGCGTGGGCGACGACGGCATACAGGCAGACTTCGAAGAAGACGATGACATGACTGGTACGACCACCAACCACGAAGACGAGAACAGCGGCAACGTCTACATAGAAGGCGGCACACTGAACATCACGACGACGGGGGTAGCCACAAAGGGCGTCAAGGCTGCCGGCGACCTCATCGTCAGCGACGGTACCATCAACATCCAGACCACAGGCAACGGCACCGTCGAGACGGAAACGGTCGACGGTACAACGACCACCGACGCTAAAGGCAGCGCAGGACTGAACGCCGATAACGACATCACCATCAACGGCGGCACCATCACGCTGACAAACAGCGGGACTGGCGGAAAGTGTATCAAGGCCGACAACATACTGACCGTCAACAACGGCAGCATCACGGCTACAAACACTGCGTCAAACTACAGCTCGGGCAGCTATTCGGCATCAGCAAAAGCCATAAAGGCCGGAACGAAGTCGGCGGCCAACGCTGCTCGTGAAGAGGCACCAGGCGGCGGATACCCCGGTGGGGGCGGTGGCTTCCCCGGTGGAGGTGGAGGCTTCCCTGGTGGCGGCAACAACAATTACACCTATACTGGCGGTATTGTCATCAACGGTGGAACTATCGTAGCTACGGCCAAGAGCCATGAAGCCATAGAGGCCAAAGGCACCATCAGCATCACAGACGGATACGTCTATGCCGAGGCTGGCGACGACGCCATCAACGCGGCCTCCGACTTTACCATCAGCGGCGGCTATGTCATGGGAAACTCCACAGGCAACGACGGACTTGACGCCAACGGCAACTTCTACATCAAGGGCGGCAACGTGTTTGCCGTTGCCAAAGGGTCGCCAGAGGTGGGCATCGACGCCAACACAGAGGGCGGCTGCAAACTCTATATCACCGGAGGCAACGTTGCCGCCGTCGGCGGACTGGAGAACGGCAGCAGCCTCATGGGCGTCACCAGCAAGTCGACGTCATACAGCAAGGGCAGCTGGTACACATTCAAGAACGGCTCAACGGCAGTCTTCTCCTTAAAGGTGCCGTCGAACAGCAACATGGGTAACAGCATGACCATCGTCGCTACCAGCACACCATCCGTTTCGTCGGGGGCTATCAGCGGAACAAGTATATGGAACGGATATGGCGTTAAATAGACACACCATGACTTTCAATAAGGACAAACAACAGGAGACTGTTATTTACCTGGTGCTGTGGGGACTGCTCTTCATGGCACCAATTATGAGTCTGTATATCCGTACGACAAACGACACGTCGCTGACGTTCAATTGGGACGAGGTGCTGATGGTGTGGCGTGAGTATGGCGTGTTTTTCGCCGTCTTCCTCGTCCACAACTACCTGCTGGCACCACTACTGGTACACAAGCAGCAGAAACTGATATACTTTAGCATCGTCATCGCACTGGTTGGTGCGTTCACGTTCTACCAATGCCAAGACCGTCCAAAACACCACGCTCCACGGATAGAGAAGATGGAGCGCCCCGAACTCAACGAACATCCAAGCCGACAAGAACGCCCGGAACTGATGGAAGGTCCGGAAAACCCGGAGCACCCGCAGTTTGCTGGCGACGGTGCCCACCGTCCTCACGACCCGCGACATTTCCGCCGTGACGACCACCGGCCGCCAGTCATCCTCAGCCAGCACGACGTCATTACCGTCATCATACTCATCCTCATGCTCGGCATGAACCTCGGCGTGAAACTCTACTTCAAGCAGAAAGCCGACCAGCGACAACTGACGGAATTGGAGCACAAGAATCTGGAACAGCAGTTAGAGTACCTGAAGTATCAGCTGAACCCCCACTTCCTCATGAACACGCTCAACAACATCCACGCACTGGTAGACATCGATGGCGAACGGGCCAAGGAGGCCATCATCCAGCTGTCGAAAATCCTGCGCTACGTGCTCTATGAGACCAACAACAAGCGGGTATCTATCAACAAGGAACTGGAATTCATGCAGAACTATACCGACTTGATGAGAATGCGATACGGCAAGAAACTGCAATTCACTGACACCTCCTGTCAGATCGTCACGCCAGGCACTGACCAGCCGCAGATGATTCCTCCCCTACTCTTCATCTCGTTCGTCGAAAACGCCTTCAAGCACGGTGTCAGCTATCAGCAACCGTCGTTCATCGAAATCACTGGCAAACGCTACAAAGACAAGCAGGAACACAACCGACTACTCTGGAGCTGCCGCAACAGCAAGCACCAGAAGCAGCAACAAACAACCGTTCCACAGCAAGGCGGCGTAGGTATGGCCAACGTGCGGCAGCGGTTAGACATCATCTTCGGCAATAACTACACACTCAACGTCAACGAGACTGACAACACCTACGAAGTGACACTCGACATCCCGATGGAGGCTTAAAAAAAGTGAAGAAGTGAAACGTGTTTCACTTCTTTTTCGTACCTTTGCAGTCATGATTAGAGTAATTGCTATTGACGACGAACCTTTAGCACTGCAGCAGTTAGCCACTTACATCGGGAAGGTGCCGTTCCTGCAGCTTGTAGCACAGTGTGAGAGTGCCATCGAGGCTATCAGCGTACTGAACCGTGAGACGGTTGACGCCATCTTCTGCGACATCAACATGCCCGACCTCAACGGTATGGACTTCGTCAAGCAGCTGGCCGTACCGCCACTCATCGTCTTCACCACCGCCTACTCGGAATACGCCGTCGAAGGCTTCCGTGTCAATGCCGTCGACTACCTGCTGAAGCCCTTCGGACTCCAGGACTTCATGCGGGCGGCAAAACGCCTGAAAGAAAGGCTACGGGTAGGCGAGCAAAGCTCGGGAATCGGCACGTCGGGAATGCTACTGGGGAACAACACCCACCCCGCCAGCGGTTCTCCCGCCGACAATACCCTCTTCGTCAAGACCGACTACCGCGTCGTCAAGATTGCCATTCAGGACATCCGCTACGTCGAAGGCATGTCGGAATACCTGAAGCTGCACCTCGACAGCCAGCCCAAGCCCATCATCACCCTCCTGGCTATGAAAACGCTGGAAGAGCGTCTCCCCTCCAACTTCATGCGCATCCATCGCTCCTACATCGTCAACCTCGACAAAATCCAAGAGGTGAACAAGAACCGCGTCATCATCGACGCCGACACTTATCTCCCGATCGGCGACAGCTACAAAGACCAGTTCAACAGCTATATTGATGCAAAGTTCTTAGGGAAATGAGCAAATGGTCAGCACAAACAGAGTTTAAATGGTTAAAAAATACTAATTCACCTTTAAATCTCATGACACTGTTTTCTCATATCAATTAAAATGTGTACCTTTGCACCCTGTTTGGAATAAGTTACAAAAAGGTACACAATTAAAGTAGATAGAAATGTCTAAAATTTGTCAAATCACAGGAAAGAAGGCACAGATAGGTTGCAATGTGTCTCACTCAAAGCACCACACGAAGAGGAGCTTTGACGTCAACCTCTTCAGCAAGAAGTTCTACTACGTAGAGGAGGCTTGTTGGATTCAGTTGAAGATTAGCGCCGCCGGTCTTCGTATGATTAACAAAGTGGGTCTTGACGCTGCATTGAAGCAGGCTGTTGCCAAAGGATATGTAGACTGGAAGGACATTAAAGTGATAGGAGATTAATAGTCATGGCAAGCAAGAAAGCAAAAGGCAATCGCGTCCAAGTTATTTTGGAGTGCACCGAGCATAAGGCCAGCGGCATGCCCGGAACCAGTCGTTACATCACTACCAAGAACCGCAAGAACACATCTGAGCGTCTGGAGTTGATGAAGTACAACCCCATTCTCAAGAAGATGACTCTTCATAAGGAAATCAAATAATAATATTACAGAAGTATGGCAAAGAAAACCGTTGCTACCCTCCATGAAGGTTCAAAGGATGGTCGCGCTTACACTAAGGTTATCAAGATGGTGAAAAGCCCCAAGACTGGTGCTTACATCTTTGACGAGCAGATGGTTCCCAACGAAGCCGTAAAGGACTTCTTTAAGAATTAAGCATTTATATTTTTACTAAAATAAAAAGAGCCGCATCTCCTTGGAAGATGCGGCTCATTTTGTTATTGTTCGTTTTCGGCTTTCAGATAGTCGAGGAAGAGTTGCATAGCCTTGTTGGTGGCTATGGCGAGGTTAATGTCGCGGCCATGGTCTTCCTCCACTTTCAGCGTCACCACCTTGTCGGCATTGCCACAGGCCAGCCAGATGGTACCCACGGGAATGTCTTTCGTGCCACCGGAAGGTCCGGCAATACCCGTTGCCGAGATGGCAAAGTCGGTATTCAACGTCCGGCAGGCACCCTTCACCATGGCTATGGCGACCTCCTCACAGACGGCAGTTTTCTCTTCGAGCAGTTCGTGGCTGACACCCAGTAACGACTCTTTTATCTCATTTGTGTACGAGATGACACCGCCCTTAAAATATTTCGAGGCACCAGGCACGGCGATGATAGCCTCAGCAATACGTCCACCGGTACAGCTCTCAGCCGTACCGACGGTCTTCTCCATATCCCACAGCAGTTCACTGATTTCCCTGCTGATAATCTTTGCTTCAAAATCCATATCTGTCCGTTATTTAAAGGTTACTTTTGAGAATGCAGGAGCGTCGATGGAACAAAATTCCTGATTCAGGTATTTGTAATAGCCGACAATAGCAATCATAGCTGCATTGTCGGTAGTATAGCTGAACTTCGGAATATAGATGGTCCAGCCGTAACGCTTCTGTGCTTCGTAAAAAGCATTGCGCAGGCCATTGTTGGCACTGACACCGCCAGCAACAGCCACATGCTTGATACCCGTCTGCTTGACGGCCTTCTTCAGTTTCTTCATCAAGATGTCGACAATTGTCCACTCCAACGAGGCAGCAATGTCTTCCTTATGGTTTTCAACGAAGTCCGGTTCCTCCTGCACCCACTTCTGCAGCGAGTAGAGGAATGACGTCTTCAGCCCCGAAAAGCTGTAGTCCAGTCCCGGAATATTCGGCTCGGCAAACTGGTATGCCTTCGGATTGCCCTGACGCGCCAGACGGTCGATGATAGGACCGCCAGGATAGCCCAGTCCCATCACCTTCGAGCACTTATCGATAGCCTCGCCAGCCGCATCGTCGATGGTCTGACCTAACACCTCCATATCGTTATAGGCGTTCACCTTGACAATCTGTGAGTTACCACCCGACACCAACAGGCAAAGGAACGGCAACGGCGGTTGGCCGTGGTCATCGTCCGTCTCCTTGATGAAGTGCGCCATCACGTGCCCCTGCAGGTGGTTCACGTCAATCAGGGGAATTCCCAACGCACGGGCAAAGCCTTTGGCAAAACTGACACCTACCAGCAGCGACCCCATCAAGCCCGGCCCGCGCGTGAAGGCCACAGCCGACAGCTGCTCCTTCCCTACCCCAGCCTGCTTCAGGGCCTGGTCAACGACGGGCACTACATTCTGCTGATGGGCGCGACTGGCCAGTTCGGGCACAACGCCACCGTATGCCTCGTGAACGGCCTGCGACGCTGTGACATTCGACAGCAGCACACCGTTCTTCAACACGGCAGCCGACGTATCATCACAGCTCGACTCTATACCTAATATATAAATATCCTCATTCATATTGTCGGCAAAGGTACAACAAAATCGCCAAACAGCCAAACATTACGCTACTTTATTTACCGATGAAGCCGCTATGACCTCATCTGGGGATGACACACACACGAAGAGGAACATCACGACGAACTACTGTCCTGTTGCCTGACGGTATTCCAGAAGTTTGTTCTGGTAGTCGGCGAAGGCATCGGTACGGCGGTCGAGCGACTGCTGGTAGAGGAGTTGGGCTTCCAGGAGGTCGGACATCTTGGATGTGCCGGCACGATAGTAGTTGCGGTTCATACGGAGGTTCTCCTCAGCCTGCTCGATGCTGCGCTGCGCCAGTTGTAGCTGCTGGTAAGACTCTCCGACGCCGTTCCATGCGTTCTGCATGCGTATTTGCAGCAGCTGGGCGTTGTCCTCTAACTGCTCGATGGCCTTCTGGTGCTCAATCTTCCGACGCTTGATGGCATGTGTCCCGCTCCACCAGTCGGAGATGGGTACGCTGACGGTGGCGAAGATCATGCCGAACGTGTGGTCGTTGTCCATCAGGTTATGGTAGTTGTAGCCAGCGCCCACGGCAACGGAGGGAAGGTTCTGTCCAACAGCCATTTTCTGCTGAAGGCTCGCTGCTTCCACTTGCTTGTTCAACAACTGGTACTCTGTCGTTCCTGTCAACGCCTGCTGGTGATCTTGCCGAGTGGCAAGTTGAGATATACTGCCTACTTGATAGTCGATAACGAAGGATGTATCGCGCAAGCCACAGTACTGCGACAGCAAGAGCCGGACGATGTCGATGCCATTCTGCAGTTTCAGCCGCTGACTCATAATATCGTTCTGGCGCAGCTGCACATGGAGCAGGTCGTTGCGCAAGGCCACACCGGCACGTACAGCCACGTCGACATCCTTGTAGATGTCGCGTAAAAGGGTGTCAACAGCCTCGATAGTCTTCATTTTCTCCTGCAGTGAGGCCAACTGCCAGAAATACTGCTCAGCGGTTTTCTCCACCTCGTTCTCTGAGAGCTGTAGTTGCAAGCGACTCACGTCCTCGCCCACTTTGGCCAATTTGTTGCCATTGACAATCTGACCACCGGCAAAGACTGGCTGCACGGCCTGAACACTGGCGATGGTACCGTTCTTCATCATCGAGATGCTGATGGGGTTGGCAAGGGCTGCCAGAGCCTCAGGCGGTAACGACTGTGCCAAGGTTGCTCCCAACTCTGCAGGAACAACCTCTGAGGGATTGACTGTAGTCTGCGCCATGCCCTTGTTGGCATTGAACCAGAGACCCGTGCCGCTGACGTTGGGGAAGTACTTGGTAAACGTTTCCTTGCGCTGCTGCCGGGCGGCGTCGATGTCGTGGCGGGCACTGCGAATGGCGATGTTGTTATGCAGGGCAGAGTCCTTGAGCTGGGCAAGGGTGTAATGCATCACCCCTGGCCCCTCTCGCAAGGAGAGGGGAGTAGATGTCTGGGAAAACGCTGAATTCAAGAAGGTTGTCAGCAGTAACGATATAATAATATGTTTCTTCATTTTTTCATCAGTTTTTTTATTTGCTATCACTAATCACTCCCATCTCTCACGAGAAAGGCTACGAGGGAAGAGTTCACTCGGGACGAAGGGGCTGGGGTAAGGCTATTTCGTCGAGACCTTCCAATAAACAACGGGCAGCATGGTGACTACCATGATGAGCGAGCCAATGCCGCCAGCGAAGATGGTAACACCCACAGGCATCCAGAACGAACTCTGGGCGATAATCATCGGCACTACACCAACGGCAGTCGTGGCCGTTGTGAGGAAGATGGGTACCATGCGGCGCTTGCCAGCATCGTAGGCCGCCTGACGTACAGCTTCGTTGTACGCCTTACGGTCTACGGTCCAGTCGCCATGTTCAGCAACATACTTCTTTATCAGGTCTATGGCGTGCTCGAAGATGAGAATCTCGTTGCGCATAATCATGCCCATGAGGGTAATGAGTCCGAAGATGGACGTCAGCCCCAGGGCGCGGTTCATCAGTCCGAGGCCGATGAGTGCTCCAGGAATCATCAGTCCGAGAGCCGCCATGCAGACGATGGTGACGCCATACTTCTTGAAGTTGAACAGCAGGAAGAAGAAGACGATGATCATAGCGATGGCAATGCCTCCGAATATCTGCGGCAGGGCCTCGTCACCATATTCTATCTCGCCACCCACCTCAGGACGCACGCCCTGCGGCAGTTCGATTTCCTCCTCCATAATGCGTGCAACCTCTTTCTCAACGGATGCCGTATAGACCCCCTGCGCAAACTGCGCCGTCACCGTGATACAGCGTTCGCCACCACGATGGAGAATGCGGCTCTCGCTCCATTTCGGCTCCACTTTCGCTATCTGCCGAAGTGGTACGGTAGAGTTAGTGCTATGCACACCTCCCGACACCATCGACATTGGCGACGCAATGCCGAGGTTGGCAACGTCGGAGAACGTCATGTCGGCATCGTCCTTCACAACAATAGGCAGTTCGTAGTTGCCCATCCATATCTGACCGACACGCAGGTCGCTCGACGTGGCGCTGAGAGCCAGCTGTGCGGTGGTTCGCGTAATGCCCAACTGAGCCGACGTCACGGGGTCGAGTCTCACATTGATGATGGGGTAAGGCTGGAAATAGTCTGTGTGTACCCACTCCAGTTCGGGCATCTGGCGCATACGCTCCATCAGCCGTTCCGCAGCAACGTGCAGCGAGTCGATATTGTCGCCGTAGAAGCGGTATTCCAGTTCGCTGACCTCCAGATAGTCCAACCGTTTGAACTTCACGTAGGCATGGGGGAACGCCTCGCTCAGCTGGGGCTGATACTTGGCCAGTAGGTCGAGCGTGGCCTTGTCGCTCTTGGTGTTCACGATGAACTGTGCATAGTTGTTGCCAGCCATCTGTGGGGCGTAGGCATCCATGAAACGTGGCGACGAACAGCCGATGAAGCTCGTGATGGCAGTGATGTCCTCATCCTGCCGCAGAACGTGGTAGACAGAGTCTGCCACCACCCGTGTCTCAGCCAGTCCCTTGCCGTCGGGCAGGAATATCTCCACAGCAAACTGGTCGCGGTCGGCGTAGGGGAAGAGGCGGATCTTCAGCGTGGGCGCAATGAGGCTCGACAGCAGGATGACGCCGATACCCCCACCGATGGTCAACCAAGGATGAGCAAAGGTCCTGTCAAGCACCTTATTATATGTATGCTGCACCCATTGGGTAATAACAGACCCACCCCCGGCCCCTCCCTGTGAGGGAGGGGAGTAGATAGTTTTGTCATCAGTATTATCATCAGAAGAGGTAACCACTCCCCTCCCTTCAGGGAGGGGCTGGGGGGTGGGTCTTTTAATGAGTTTTGTTTCCAAGAACGGAATCACGGTCACGGCTAGCACCAGCGATACCATAAGGTTGATGGTAATTGTCACGGGGAAATCCTCCAAGGCATCGTGGAACATGCCCTTCATCGTGATGAGGAACGGGTAGAAGATGGCGCAGATACAGATGGTGGCCAACAGCATCGGCATAAAGTACTGGTGAGCCGACTCTATGGCGGCGTCCTTTGGCTTGAATCCCTTGCCTAAATATTCCAGATAGCCGTCGATGACCACAATGGAGTTGTCGACAATCATTCCCAATACCACGATAAGCGCAGCCAACGTCACGATGTTCAGTTCAATGCCCATCATATACATCACCGCCACACTGACAAAGGTGCTCAGCGGGATGGTGACGGCAGCCACAATAGCCGAGCGCAGAGGGAACAGCACCATCATCACCAGGATGATAATCAGCATGGATATCAGCAGGTCGCGCAGGAAATCGCTCACACTCATTGCCACCACCTTGGGTTTGTCGGCGATGCGGGTGACATGAACGTCGACTGGGAGTTCCTCGGCAGCAAAACGGCTAAGCACCTGGTCTACCTCCTCACCGTACTGCACCACATTGTTGCCGGGTGTCATCTCCATCGACAGCAGCATACAGGGATGGCCGTCCTGCTCTATTCGGCTCGACATGGGTTCGTACTCGCGCACCACGCGGGCCACATCGCGGACACGGGCCACCTTGCCCGTCACGGGGTCAGAGAAGATAATCTGGTTGGCAATCTCCTCTTCGCTATTCTCCTGAGCCTCCACATGGATGGGCACCTGCTGGTCGTCGTCGCTGATAGAGCCGCTCATCGTCGTAATACCCTGGGCCTGCAGTCGCGAGAAGAGCATCTGCTGACCGATGCCATAGGCCTGTAGCCGCTGACGGTCGATGTAGAGGGATATCTGCTCCTTTTGCTCGCCGAAAAGTTTCACATTAGCCACACTGGGGATGCGGCGCAGCCTATCGCTGAGGTCATCGCTGTACTGCTTCAGTTCGCGATAGCTGCGCTGGTCGCTCTCTATGGCGATGAGCAGTGCCGAGGTATTGCCGAAGTCGTCGTTCACCACGATGGCCAGCACCCCAGAGGGCAACTGTGCCTTGAACCCGTTCAGTCCGTGTTTGATTTTGCTCCATACCTCGTCCTTGTTATTCACGTCGTCGTTGAGTTTCACCATCACGATGCACATGCCGTTCTGCGAGGTGGTTGTGGTTTTCTTGCGGTTCACCTCACCGTATGTAAAGAGGTAGCGTTCCAGCGGACGAGCCACCTGCTGTTCCACCTCTTCACTGGTGGCACCAGGACAGACCGCCACCACCACACCTTGCCGGATAGTGGCATGCGGAAACTCATCTTTCGGCATAATATACATGCCATAGATGCCCATTACGAAGAGGATGCCCACGATGAGCAGTGCTATCGAGTAATGCTCCAAAGGCCATCGGAGCCAGTTCATCTGTTTCATACGCTTAATAGACTGTCTTTGTTCCTTCGCTCAGTTTCTGGTATCCCTCTGTAACGATGCGGTCGCCGGTCTTCAAACCATCCTTGACGCTGACATTGTTGCCCTGCAGCGTACCAATAGTCACCGCCGTACGATGAGCCGTACTGTCCTTGCCTACCGTCCAGACAAACTGGGTGCCGTCAGCTGCTTTCTGCACCGCCGTCACAGGCAACAGCAGCTGTCCAGAATACTCCGACTGGACAGCAGCGAACTGAACGTTGGCCACCATACCGGGCAGTAATTGCCGATTGCCATTAGCTACAAGTATTCTTATATCATACGTATGCGTAAGTGCATCGGCCAGCACACCTTTTTCGATACGGCCGCCCTGATAGCTGCCGCCGACGGCTTCCACCTTGATGTGTGTCGGCGTGTTGGCGCTGATGTCTGCAATTTCCGCCTCGGGTATTGCCACCTTCACCTTGACGGTCGAGATGTCGAGAATGTTCACCACGGCCTGCGAGGGCATCGCCGTCTCGCCCGCATTCACCAGTTTCTTGCCCACAACACCGCCGACAGGGGCCGTCAGCCGGCAGTCGGCTACGTTCTTCCTGGCCACCTCCAACTGCGAGCGGGCCTGCGCCACCTTGCTCTGTATCTCTACCCACTGAACCTCAGGCAGCGATCCGTTGTCATGCAACATCTTGTAGCGCTCCAGCGCATCATTGGCCTGCGCCATCTGGGCCTCGGCACCCGTCAGTAGGTTGCGTGCTTGTGTGTCGTCCATCACGGCTATGAGCTGTCCCTTAGCCACAGCCTGACCCTCGTCCACCAGCATGCGCCTTACGACACCCATACCGGTGAAACTCACTGCTGTAGCCTCCTTTTCCTCAATAATACCCACATACGTTTGGGCATTGTCTGCCGCACCTTGCGACACTACCTGTGTCGTCACTCTCGTAGGAGCCTTCACGTTCTGCTCCCGTTTTTGTCCGCAGCTGCTGACCAAAGAGGCGACCAACAGCATCCATAACGTCTTTTTCATTACTCTGTTGTTTGATTTTGGCTGCAAAGTTAAGACAAAACCGGCTATTGAAGACATTCGATTTCACCTCATTTCTTACCAATATGACAATAAGACGCCAAATCAAACACAAAAAGCACTAAACAAAACATATTATTTGGAATATTATTACTAATTTTGCGCCATGAAACA
>Ga0256405_10007382_pt1 | contig 16635 bp, 18 predicted proteins | sample RumenRJG_02DNA_FD_189096 | JGI IMG/M metagenome (GOLD analysis project Ga0256405, IMG submission 189096) | Bovine rumen microbial communities from Lethbridge, Alberta, Canada - RJG_02 | ecosystem: Host-associated > Mammals > Digestive system > Stomach > Rumen | place: Canada: Alberta...
AAATATGCGGTGACTATAGCGGGGAGGACACACCTGTTCCCATACCGAACACAGAAGTTAAGCTCCTTAGCGCTGATGATACTTGGAGGGCGACCTCCTGGGAAAGCAGGACGTCGCCGCTTATTTCTTTTTTGCGAAATTTGATTTATCGTCAGTTTTGCCGCCGCACAGGCGGCATTTTGTGTTATAATTACTCTGTATTTTTGCGATGAATTGAGGGTTATAAATGACGATACTAAAAATACTGTTTCTTCTTCTGATCATCATACCGTTTGCGTTGTTTTTGCTGTACATTCTGGATAGGCTGATGGATGAGATGCCATCTAAGGCGGAGCAGGAAGCTGCGATGAGCCCGGTAGAACGGCGCAGGAGCAGGGCAGCGTCCCAGAGCAGAAGGGAAAGGACCGAACGAACGGTCAATCACAGACAGAACCCGCATACCGCTGCGGAAAAACGCAGACGGCGTAAAGCGAGAAAAACAGAACGTAAACAGCATAGGAAGTCAGACAGATCATGAGCAGAGGTTTGTTTATTACATTTGAAGGAGGAGACGGCTCCGGCAAATCGACGCAGATTGCGCTTTTGAAGAGCTGGCTGATAGAAGAAGGTTTTGATGTGATCCTGACACGGGAACCGGGCGGCACGCAGATCAGCGAGAAGATCAGGGAGCTGATCCTGGACCCCGCAAACACAGAGATGGCGGATATGACGGAAGCCTTTCTTTATGCCGCGGCCAGGGCGCAGCTTGTGAAGCAGCTGATCAAACCGGCGCTGGAGGAAGGCAAGGTGGTCATCTGCGACCGGTTTGTGGACTCCAGCATCGCTTATCAGGCCTATGGTAGAGGTCTGGGTGATGCCGTAGGCGTGATCAATACGTACGCGGTCGATGGGTGCATGCCGGATCTGACGATCCTGCTCAGGCTTGATCCGCAGAGGGGAAGCCGCCGGATCGCGGATCGTGAGCACGACCGGATCGAACAGGCATCAGACGACTTTCATCGAAAGGTTTATGAAGGATATCTGGAACTTGAGAAAAAATATCCGGAACGAATCTTCGGAATTGACGCATCGGGGACGATCGAAGCAATTGCGGAGCAGATCCGGTGCAGAGTGAGCAAACTGACAGGGGTTGGGATCGAGGAGCATGAGACTTGAAACAGGCAGTGAAAATACAAAACTAAAGGAGCGGCTGGAGAAGATCGTAAGCAGCGACAGGATCTCCCATGCGTATCTGTTTGAGGGGCCGTTCGATATCGATAAGGAAGCCCTCGCAAGGGGCTTTATCAAAGGCGTTTTATGCCCGAAGGGACTGGGAGAAAACTGCGGCGCGTGCAATATCTGCAGTAAGGTCGACCACGGCAATCACGAGGATGTGAGCTGGTTTGGCAAAGAAGGCCTGTCCGTTAAAAACGATGTCGTGGAGACGATCCAGGATAAATTAAATGTACGACCGGTGGGTGAGCGCAATGTGATCGTGATCAGCGACTGCGACACCATGACGCAGCAGGCCCAGAACAGACTTCTGAAGACGCTGGAAGAGCCGCCGGGCAATGCGCTGATCATTCTGCTTTCGGAGAATATGGAAAATCTGGCGCCGACGATCCTTTCCCGATGTGTGAAATTCCGGATCGACGCGCAGTCCGGAAAGACCCTGGATGCGTCTGCGGAAGAACTGGTCCGCATGGCGCTGGCCGGCCGCAGATTTCACGAGCTGGTACACGCGGCAGGTGAAAGCACCCGGGACAGAGCCAAAGCGGGACAGCTTCTGGATTCGATGGAGAGAGTGTTCCGCGATATGCTTCTGGAGGGACATAAGGACATCCGGACATATAAACCGGAGGAAATCGGCAGATACATCGAACAAATCGAAGAGGCAAGAACAAGACTGAATCAAAAAATGTCAGCAGAATACGCCATGAAGGAACTGCTGCTGGAGATTACAGAATAAGACAGGAAAACAAAGAATAAAGAGAGGAAACAACATGGCAGACGTTGTAGGCGTTAAATTTAAAGATGTAGGGAAAATGTATTATTTTTCACCCGGAAAGAACCGGGTGAATGTGGGAGACCACGTAATTGTGGAAACGGCCAGAGGACTCGAATTCGGGACAGTCTGCAGAGAGCAGACAACGGTGAATGATTCCGAGCTGGTCGCCCCGCTCAAGAATATCATCCGGATCGCTACGGAAGCGGATCAGAAGAAACACGAAGAAAATCTGGCGAAAAAGGACAATGCGCTCCGTCTGTGCCAGGAAAAAATCGACGCGCACGGACTGGAAATGAAACTCATCGATGTCGAATACACCTTTGACAACAGCAAGGTCGTGTTTTATTTCACAGCGGACGGCAGAGTTGACTTCAGAGAACTGGTCAAGGATCTCGCGTCCGTGTTCCGGATGCGGATCGAACTGCGTCAGATCGGCGTCAGAGATGAAGCTAAGATGATCGGAGGCGTCGGCAGCTGCGGCAGGGGACTTTGCTGCAGCACATGGCTCAGGGATTTCGAGCCGGTCTCCATTAAGATGGCAAAGGTGCAGAACCTGTCGCTGAATCCTACGAAGATCTCAGGAATATGCGGAAGGCTCATGTGCTGCCTGAAATATGAAAACGACATTTACAACGAACTCAAGAAGGGAATGCCGAATGTCGGTGAGCGTGTGAAGACACCGGACGGCATTGGCGTTGTAACTGATATCAACATACTCGAAAACCTTGTGCGCACCAGACTCATTCTGGAGGAATCTTCAAAGGAGAACGGAAACGAAGAAAAACTCAGCACAGAGTTCTATTCCTACGGCAAGGAAGAAATCAAACGCCTTGGCAAGAAAAACCGCAAGGGCGGAAAGGGCAAAGGCAAAAAAGACGATGAACTGAACGGCCTTGATCCGGACCAGATCAAGGAAATCGAGAAGCTGCTGAAGGATTAACTGCGCATGGAACGCACGGAATCGATGGAACACACCGAGGCAATCGGACAGACTGAAGCAACCGAACAAATCGAAGAGATCGGCTTCGGCGGGCTGAAACTCATACAGAGCAGCGACGGATTCCGATTCGGGATCGATGCAGTGTTACTGGCGGATTTTGCTGCGGAGAGTTGCCGGAGCGCGGACAGAATCGTAGACCTGGGGACGGGAAACGGCGTGATCCCGCTGATCCTCAGCCACAAGACGAAGGCAGGCTCCATTACAGGAATCGACCTTCAGGCAAAGGCCATCGAACTGGCAAGAAGAAGCTGCGCTCTGAACGGCCTTGAAGACAGGATCCGGTATTTGCAGTGTGATGTCGCCGCGCTGCAGCAGCAGATGCCGCAGCTCAGAAATACAGCAGACGCGGTGGTTTCCAATCCGCCGTACATTGCCAGAGGCGCGGGACTGAAAGGCGCCGCGGACAGCAGATTTCTGGCCAGGCAGGAAACGACTGCGGGCATTGAGGAATTTACGGCGGCAGCAGCTTTCCTGCTGCGCGATCGCGGACATTTTTTCCTGGTGCACAGACCTTCCAGACTTGTGGACCTGCTTTGCTGCTGCAGGAAGTATGCTCTCGAACCGAAGAACATACGGTTTGTAGCGCCGCGCCGGGATGGGAAACCGAATATCATGCTTTTGCACTGTGTGAAGGGCGGCGGTAAGGAACTGGACCTTGCGCAGACTCTTTATGTTTATGATGACGCAGGGGGATACACCTCGGAAATCATGAAAATATACGAAAAAACTCGTTGAAAATATTTCCAAATTGTGCAATAATATCATATACGGGAGGTGCAGGGGAAATGAGTGTAACATTAGATCTCAAAACACTGTTGATAGCGCTTGTTATGATCGCGCTCATCGTTCTGATCATCTATCTGATCGTAATGGTCAAGAAACTTATGGTAACACTTGCACACACGAACAAGATTCTCGAGGATGTGGAAGTTATTTCGGCCATCGCCTCGGAACGGAGCCAGGATGTAGACAGCATCATTACGAATGTATCCGGCACTGTGGCGGATCTATCGGATGCTGTGAAAGGAAATCAATCCACGGTTTCCGCTATCGCCAGCATCGCGAAATCCGCGGCGTCGATCAAGGGAATCATGTCGAGTGATAAATAAGCGTGTAAACCAGCAGGAAATACAGGGGCAGGAAATACAGGGAAAGTCATTTTACCGAAAGGAGTTTACATATGAAAGCAACGGGAATAGTGAGAAAAGTGGACGAGCTCGGAAGAATCGTGCTCCCAATCGAGTTAAGAAGAACATTAAATATCGACATCAGAGATCCGTTGGAAATCTATGTTGACGGAGAATCGATCATGCTGAAAAAATATCAGCCGGCTTGCATCTTTTGCGGAAGTTCCGATGATGTCAAGCAGATCCACGGCAAGAACGTTTGCGCGAAATGTGTAAAGGAACTGCAGGAATTATAAGAAAGCATGAAATGACAAAAAACGGGCAATTCATTTGCCCCTTTTTTACGTAAGGAGATAAAAGTGGCTAAATTAATTGTAAAAAACAGCGGTCCTCTTCACGGGGAAGTTAAAATAAGCGGGTCCAAGAACGCTGTGCTTCCGATTCTGGCGGCAACGCTTCTGACGGATGAAGAATGCGTGATCCAGGACGCGCCGGCGCTGCGGGACGTAGAGGTGATGAGTCAGCTTCTTACAAGTCTGGGCGCGCAGGTAGAGCCGGATCTGGACAATAATATCGTTAAAGTAAAGGCAGAAGGCGAGATTTGCTGCGAGGCTCCTTTTGAGCTGGTTAAAATGATGCGGGCATCGATTCTGGTGCTGGGAGCGCTGCTGCTCAGAAGCGGCAGGGCACTCATCCATCTGCCCGGAGGATGCGCCATTGGCGAACGTCCGATCGAACTGCACCTGAAGGGCCTGCGGGCGCTGGGAGCGGAGATCAACGAACAGTCTCTGTCCAAGGGAATCGTTGACGCGACCGCGGAGAAACTGACAGGGAGCACCATCTATCTGGATTTCCCAAGTGTAGGCGCTACCGAAGTGATCATTATGGCAGCGACCCTGGCGGAAGGGACGACTATACTGGAAAACGCTGCCCAAGAGCCCGAGATCGTCGATCTGGCGAATTTCCTCAATAAAATGGGTGCCCGGATCAAGGGCGCGGGAACTGACACGGTAAAGATCGAAGGCGTCGAGAAACTGCACGGCGTGTCCCATCATGTGATCCCGGACAGAATCGAAGCGGGAACATTCATGGTAAGCGCAGCCATCACCAAAGGGCGCGTGCTTGTGAAGAATATGCTGCCGGATCACTTGAAGGCTGTCATCGCGAAACTGAGAGAATGCGGCGTCGTGATCGAAAACACTGAAGAAGGCGTAATTGTCGACGGAAGTCAGAACACGATCGTTTCGACGGATATCAAGACGCTGCCGTACCCGGGATTCCCGACGGATATGCAGTCGCCCTTTATGGCGCTTCTGACTGTTGCCAAGGGTCCGAGCGTGGTGATGGAAACGGTCTTCGAAAACCGTTTCATGCACGTTGCGGAATTCAACCGAATGGGCGCGAACATAAGAACAGAAGGGAAGTGCGCCATCATACCGGGAGGAAGGCAGCTTCACGGGGCTCCTGTCATCGCGACAGACCTGAGAGCCGGCGCGTCCGTCGTGCTGACCGGTCTGGTTGCCGATGGAACGACCGAAGTATCCCAGATCTACCACATCGACCGGGGCTATGAGCACTTCGTAGACAAGCTCAGGGCGCTGGGTGCTGACATCGAACGAATCGACGACTGACGCAAAAGCCACATAGCTTCAATCATAAAAAGCATGAATCATAAAAAAGCAGACCGAGCGGTCTGCTTTTTCTATACAGATATTTCATTTACGGGTTCACGCCTGCGACCTCACTTCTGGATGGCCGGGTCGAGGTAGTTTATGATGTTGTCAAGAACCGTCTTTCGATCGCCTTTGTCGAAGCAATAGATGATCATATTCTGCTTCGGAAGTTTGTCGGCGATGAAGTCGTTTTCCGTTGCCCGGAGGCTGACAGCGCTTTCCACAGGTCCGGTTTGCGGCACGCATCCGGTAAAGTAGGATACCAGGCTGCTGCCTTCCTCGGCGCGCCACAGACGTCCGGTTTTGTTGAACGCGTATTTTGTGCTGCACAGTCCGGCCGTGGTGTCGTATTCCGCGGACAGACTGTCCATATAGCTTTCCCCGCGGCTGCGCATGTTGACAGTAATGTCAAGATCCCCATCCTCCGTTTTTACCGACTGGATATAGGAAGCGGCGTATATGACGCCGGACTCCTCATCCTGCTGGCAAACGCCGGTGTTGAGCGTGTACATAAGACTGATCAGACCCACAGAGACATCATCACTGAGCACTTTGTCCGGCATTGCGGTTTCCACCATGGTGTATTCAAATTCCGCTTCCAGATCCTCAAATTTCTCCTGAATGTTTTCAAAGGAGCTTTCAAATCTGGAGTTGAAGCTTTCGATATGGTTTGCGTCAACAACGACGACGGCCTTTGCGAAATAGGGCGTGAAGCCGTCATGGGACTTGCTTTCAAAGGAAGCGATATCAAAGAGCTTGCCGGCGCTTCGGGCGGAAGCCAGAAAGCCGCCGACGGTGTTGATCGGATTCGGATAGCTGCTGTCTTTGGAAAACTCAAAAGGATCCGCGTATTCCGGCATGGAGAAACGAATCTCAAATGCCTGTACGTAATCGGACTTCTTCTCTTTGCCGGAGCGGTGGAAGGTGCTCACGGCAGCTACAGGCCCGGATGTGAGAATATTGTTGTTGCTGGTTTTGCTGAGGTTGATCAGATCATCGCAGGAAAGGTATTTCTTAGGGATGTCCCCGACGCCGGTAAACTGATCACCGTTTTTTTCGGCTACGGCAAGAAAGATGTCACCGTGATTGATCGGTCCGAGCAGGGAAGTCTGCGCGGTAGCGATCACGCTCTTATTTCCGGAAGGATTCTCCGTATTGAAACTGCACAGCAGCAGACAGGAAGGTTTGTCATCGTACCCGTCGGAGGCAGAGTTCTTCATTACCAGGGAATGGTCGCCTTCGTATACGATATCGATATGGTTGGCATTTGCCCAGTTTGCCATATAGCTGCTGAAGTCAGAAAAGCTGCAGGGCTCTTCGGTAAAGACCTCGCTGAAGGCGTCCTCGTTCAGACTCAGAAATTCACGGAGTTTTCCGCTCCGATCCTGTTCGCTGCATCCTGATAGCGATAGCGACATTACAAATATAAGCGCAATAAATAAAAGAAGTAACCGTTTCATTATTGATTTCTCCTTGCGATGGTTTCTTCAGGTCAATATAATGATAGTATATTATACATCACAAATGTGACGGATGTGTTAAAAATCCATTAAGAGATTCCGGGAAAGCCGGGCGCAGAAAATAAGAGGACCAAGGTGAAACAGCAGGAAATGAATACGAGAATAGAGACAGAACACTACATTATAAGAGACGTTTGCTTTAGCGACTATGAGCGCTTCGCTGTCTGGGAAATCGACCCGGACATGACCAGATTTTTCGCTCTGGACAAAAGCAGAACCTACGAGGATGTCGTGACGGAAGGGTTCGCCTTCCGTGAGGATAAAAGCGTGCTGGATCTGACCATCACGGACAAAGAGAACGGGGAACCGCTGGGCCGGGTCATCATATCGCGGATCGAACCTCACTACAAGTCTTTGGACATTACGAAGATCTATATCGGGGGTACACGCAGAGGCACCGGCATCGGCAGCGAGACCCTGCGGGGACTTTTGAAGTATTTCTTCGAGGAACAGGGGATGCAGAGGGTGACGCTGGATTACTTCACCGGAAACACCAGGGCTGCTGCGCTGTACCGCAAGCTCGGATTCGTAGATGAAGGCGTCGCCAGAAACGCCTGTTCAAAAGACGGCGTCTATTATGATCTGAACCTGATGTCCATTCTGCGTGAGGAGTATTTCGAGAAGTACGGAGGCAGATCCTGACAGGAAGTTAATGCCAGTTCGTTGGCAGATAAGGGCTGAAAAGGGAGAGACATAATTACAAATACAGTCAACCTCGATTTTTTCGGGGTTTTCTTGTATTTTTGATGGTTTTCTTATTGACGGGTTGAATATTTTGTGTATAATTTCTCATGGACGCAAAAACAACCACAAGATATAGTTGTTAACAATCTTCTAAAAATTATTTATTTGTGAGGTCGGGAAATGGGTGAAATCAAACAAATCATTAAGAGAGACGGCAGGACTGTCGACTTTGATATCTCTAAAATATCAGATGCTATATATAAGGCTGCAGAGGTGCTGGGAGGACAGGACAGAGACACTTCCAATTATCTCGCGAGACAGGTGGAACTCTATCTGACAGAGGTTCGCCACAATGAGATCCCTACAGTTGAACAGATCCAGGATGCCGTTGAAAAGGTGCTGATCGAGAACGGTCACGCCAGAACCGCGAAGGAGTTCATCCTCTACAGAGCGGAGAGAACCAGAGTCAGGGACATGAACACCAGACTCATGAAGACATATGAGGATCTGACATTCAAGGACGCGAAGGACAACGACACCAAGCGCGAAAACGCCAACATCGACGGCGATACGGCGATGGGCACCATGCTGAAGTATGGATCGGAAGGCGCGAAACAGTTCTATGAAATGTTTGTTCTGAAACCGGAACACGCCAAGGCGCACAGAGAGGGCGACATCCATATCCATGATATGGACTTTCTCACACTGACCACGACCTGCTGTCAGATCGACATCGAGAAATTATTCAAGGGCGGATTTTCGACGGGTCACGGCCACTTAAGAGAGCCGAACGATATTCAGAGCTACTCTGCGTTGGCATGCATCGCGATCCAGTCCAATCAGAACGACCAGCACGGCGGGCAGAGCATTCCGGACTTTGATTACGGGATGGCCCACGGCGTCGTCAAGACGTTCCGGAAGCTGTACTGGACCAATGTAGGCAAGATGCTCAATCTTCTCTTCGATATCGAAGACGGCGTCGAGAAGATGAAAGCCATCGGTAAGGAGATCACCGATGAGCACGGAATCTGGCCGGTGATCGCGGATGATAACGGATATAAGGAAATCGAAGCGCAGTATCTGGAGAAGCTCATCGATCCGAAGTACATCCCAACGATCCAGAGAAAAGCCACGAAGTACGCCAATGAAGAGGTGGACAGAGCGACCTACCAGGCAATGGAGGCCTTTGTGCACAATCTGAACACCATGCACTCCAGAGCGGGCGCGCAGGTACCGTTCTCCTCCATCAACTTCGGAACGGATACCACGCCGGAGGGCAGATTAGTCATTAAGAACATTCTGCTGTCCATCGAGGCAGGTCTCGGAAACGGGGAAACAGCGATCTTCCCGGTCAGCATCTTCAAGGTCAAGGAAGGCATCAACTACAATCCGGAGGATCCGAACTATGATCTGTTCAAGCTGGCGATGAAGGTCTCCGCCAAGAGACTGTTCCCGAACTTCGCCTTCATCGACGCACCGTTCAATCTCCAGTACTACAAAGAGGGAGATCCGAACACGGAAATCGCGTACATGGGCTGCAGAACGAGAGTCATCGGCAACGTCTATGATCCTACCAGACAGGTCGTAGGCGGAAGAGGAAACCTGAGTTTCACCTCCATCAACCTGCCGAGAATCGCCATCAAGGCGCACGGAGATATCGACTTCTTCTTCGAAGAACTGAATCGCAAACTGAATCTGGCGATCGATCAGCTCATGGAGAGATACAAGATCCAGGCCAGCAAGAAGGTCAGAAACTATCCGTTCCTGATGGGACAGGGCGTATGGATCGATTCCGATAAGCTCAAAGAAGATGACACAGTCGGCGAAGTGCTGAAGCACGGAACGTTGAGTGTCGGCTTCATCGGTCTCGCCGAGACGCTGAAGGCGCTCGTCGGCGTGCACCACGGTGAAAGCCCGGAGGCGCAGGCGCTGGGTCTTGAGATCATCGGGTTCATGAGAAAGAGACTGGACGAGGAGTCCAGAAAGACAGGCTTCAACTACACGCTGCTGGCAACGCCTGCAGAGGGACTGTCCGGCAGATTCGTCAGAATCGACAGGGCGAAATACGGCGTCATCGAGGGTGTTACGGACAGAGAGTACTATACAAACTCATTCCACATCCCGGTATACTTCAACATCAACGCGTTCGAGAAGATCAGACTGGAAGCGCCTTACCACGCGCTTACGAACGCCGGTCATATCAGTTACATCGAGCTCGACGGCGATCCGACAAAGAATCTGGACGCCTTTGAGCAGGTGGTCAGATGCATGAAGGAAAGCGGCGTAGGCTACGGCTCCATCAACCACCCGGTCGACAGAGATCCGGTCTGCGGATACACAGGCATCATCGACAACGAGTGCCCATGCTGCGGCAGAACCGAAGACGACGGAGATACGGGCTTCGAAAGGATCCGCCGCATTACCGGATACCTGGTAGGCACCATGGATCACTGGAACGACGCCAAAACGGCGGAGGAGAAAGACAGAGTCAAGCATTCCCTCGGAAATCAGGAAATGGAGCCGCTTGGCGAAGAGCAGCAGGACGCGGCGGAGTAATAAGACAAGAAGAAAGTAAGACAGAAAAAATAAGAAAGAACAGGATACAGAGAAAATGGCAGATTCCATTCGAATCGCCGGAATCATGAGAGAATCCATCGTTGACGGCCCGGGCATCAGATTTGCAGTCTTTTGCCAGGGCTGTCCGCACGATTGCCCCGGATGCCACAATCCGGAAACCCATGATTTTGCAGGCGGCACAGAAGTATCAGTCGAAAGACTGCTCAAAGAATTTGATAAAAACCCGCTTCTGGCAGGCGTAACATTTTCGGGCGGTGAGCCCATGTGCCAGGCAGAGGGATTCGCGGCTCTCGGAAGGGGCATCAAAGAGCGGGGAAAGACGATCACGATCTACAGCGGCTACACCCTGGAGCAGCTGCTCCGCATGGCGCTGAAGAACGCGGCAGTGGAGGAACTGCTGCGCATGTGCGACCTGCTGATAGACGGCCCGTTCGTGCAGTCAAAACGCGATCTGACACTGCAGTTTCGGGGCAGCGCGAACCAGCGCCTGATCGATATGCCGGCGACCTGGAAAGCAGGTCATCTCGTCCTGTGGAGCGAGTCTTAAGATACGGTCCCCAAAACGGTCTCAGAACCGTGAAAATATTTTCTTGCATAGGCTCCTCGCCTGTGCTATAATTTCAAATGTTCGAGCCAGAAATTATGCGGAACGCATTAATATACCAGATAGCAAGGAGGTGCGCCAGATGTCAAACAAATGCGAAATTTGCGGAAAGGGTCAGGTTTCCGGAAACAACGTATCCCACTCAAACAGACACACGAAGAGAAAGTGGAATGCGAATATCCAGACTGTCAGAATCAATGATGAAGGGACAGTAAGAAGAGCCAAGGTATGCACAAGATGCCTCAGATCAGGCAAAGTAGAACGTGCTTAATTGAACGGCCTAAGCACCTGCGACACGCAGGTGTTTTTTTATGGCCGGTTTTATGATACAATCCAGATATGTTCAGCAAAGATACAGAATTAGGAAAGATACACTTCCCGGTAAGTGTCATAGAGCGAATCATAAAGGATGCGGTCAGCGGATGCGACGGCAAGGTTTCTCTTGAAAATTACAAGGGCAGATACATGGGCGCAGTCTCGGGCAAAGGCTGGGACATCAATGAAACGGAAGACGGTCTGGATATCGTGATCTATATCATTATCGCCTTCGGCGCCGGCATCAGCAAGTACTCGAAACAGATCATCGAATACGTGACGGACAATGTCGAAAACGTCATGGGCGAAAGCCCGCGGGACGTTCGGCTCATCGTCACCGGCGTCCAGTCCGGGAAAGAGATCACCAAGCGGCATATCGAGATCCCGGAGCGGGATTAAACGGTAAAGCGGCAGACTCGAATAAAGCATAGATACGAATAAAGATAGATAAAACAAAGATGGAATGGAACTACAGGACAGCATTACAACACTCAAAGGAGTAGGACCGAAGAAGGCGGAAGCATTCGCGCGCCTCGGCGTATACACCGTCGAGGACCTGATGTTTACGTTCCCCAGAGTCTATGAGGACAGGAAGCAGATCGTGCCCATCTCCGAACTGAAGGAGGACGAACCGGCTCTCTTCGCAGGCGAGGTGGACGTCATCCGGTCCGGCGGATTTTACAGAGGCAGAGGAAACAGAGTCCTCCGTATGCTCATTACAGATGATACAGGCTCGATTGAGGTTGTATTTTTTAATGCGTCGTATCTTGCGAAAACGATACACCGGGGCGACCGGCTGGCGTTCTTCGGAAAGCCCACCGTGAACCGCGACCGGCTGCAGGTGGTTCATCCCCAGTTCGAAAAGGAGGAAACGGTCCAGACAGGGATCCTCCCGATCTATCCGCTGACAAGCGGCATCACCCAGCGGGAGATGCGGCGACTGCAAAAGCTCATCGCGCCTGTCTACAGCAAGGCGGAGAGCATCCTGAGCGAAGAGACCGTACGAAGAAACAATCTGTGCGATATGGAATACGCGATTCGGAATGTCCACTTCCCCCAGGAGCGGCAGCACTATCTGGAAGCGAAGTACCGGCTTGTCTTTGATGAGTTCATGACGCTGGAAACAGGGCTGATGGCCTCTAAGGCAGGGGAGCAGGGGCGCGAATCCGGGACCCGGTTCGAAGACGATGGCTGCGAAAAGGCCTTTATCGAGGCGCTACCGTATCCACTGACAAAAGCGCAGCAGCGATGCGTGGAGGAGATCATGGAGGATCTGGTTTCGGGCAGGTCCATGAACCGGCTCATCCAGGGAGACGTCGGGTCAGGCAAGACCGTCGTCGCCCAGATCGCGATGTACAAGGCCGTCAGAAGCGGATATCAGGCCGTTATGATGGCGCCGACAGAGATCCTGGCCCGGCAGCATTATGAAGGCCTCAGCAAGGATTTTGAGGCTTTTGGGATCAAGACAGGCTTCCTCTCCGGAAGCATGCGCACGGCGGAAAAACGCCGGGTGTTGGAAGAGCTTGCCGATGGGACGATCCAGGTCCTCATCGGTACGCACGCTGTCATCCAGCCGGACGTGGAATTTCAGAGTCTGGGGCTTGTCATCACAGACGAACAGCACCGGTTCGGTGTCAGCCAGAGAATCAAATTGAAAAACAAGGGAAACCGCGCCAACGTGCTGGTCATGACCGCCACGCCGATCCCCCGCACCCTGGCGGTGGTGCTTTACGGGGATATGGATGTGTCCGTGATCGATGAGATGCCGCCGGGCAGGATCCCAATCATCACCCAGTGCCTGTCGGGAGACGCGGACAGGGCGCGGTGCTACGATTTCGTCGAGCGCCAGATCCGGCAGGGGCACCAGATCTATGTGGTGACGCCTCTCATCGACGAGTCGGAGGCGATGGACGCCCGATCCGCCGTACAGGTCTACGAAGAACTGAAGAAGCGGTTCGCGCGTACGGAAATGATCCACGGCGCGATGAAACAGGATGAGAAGGACGCAATCATGGCCCGCTTCAGCGCCGGCGAAATCGACATCCTCGTGGCGACCGTCGTGATCGAGGTCGGCATCAACGTCCCGAACGCCACCGTCATGGTCATTGAGAACGCGGAGCGATTCGGCCTGGCTCAGCTGCATCAGCTGCGGGGCCGCGTAGGAAGAGGGAAGGCCCAGTCCTACTGCTTCCTCATAAACGAAGGACAATCGGAGCTCGCCGCGAAGCGCGGCAGCATTATGGAGTCCTCCGCGGACGGGTTTTATATCGCGGAGGAGGATCTGAAGCTGCGCGGACCCGGTGAGATCTTCGGAACGCGCCAGCACGGACTGCCGGATCTGAAACTGGCGGATATGGCGCGGCACATGAGTGTGCTGGCGGCGGCCAGGGATGAGGCGAGGGCGATCCTCGCGGACGATCCGGGGCTTGTCAAAGCGCAGAACCAGCCGCTGAAGCGGCGTGTGACGAAGCTGTTCGGAGATGATCTGACGCTCAATTTATAGGTAATAATAGTTGCAGGAGAGAGAATATGAGAGTCATAGCAGGAAAATACAAGGGCAGAAAGCTGTTTTCACCGGAGGACAGCAGCGTGCGGCCCACAACCGATAAAGTCAAAGAGGCGTGCTTCAGCATCCTGACAAACGAATTGTACGACGCGCGGGTGCTGGACCTGTTCGCGGGATCCGGCGGCCTGGGTATCGAGGCGCTGAGCCGCGGCGCGTCCTACTGTCTGTTCGCGGACGCCTCACGCAAAAGCCTCAGCCTGGTGAAGCAGAATCTGGATCACTGCAAGGTGGAAGAGGCGGCCCGGCTCGCGGCAGGCGATTACAGAAAGGTGCTGGGAAGTCTCGCCGGCAGGATCGAAGACGGGCTGGAAGAGCCTTTTGACATCATCCTTCTGGACCCGCCATACGACGCGGGATTTCTGGAAGAGGTGCTGCGACTGATCTCCGAAGGAGGCATTCTGGCCCCAGAGGGAACCATCGTTGCGGAGCACCGGAAACAGATCGAAATGCCGGAGGAAATCTTCGGATTTACCAAGGTCAAAGAACGACGATATGGTGTGGTGAAGCTTTCGATTTACAACAATATGTAGTTGCGTTCTAAAATAAACTGTGTTAGAATTTTCTCGAAGTTATGGGAGGAAATCTATGACGACAAAGGCATTATATACAGGTTCTTTCGATCCGCTGACCATGGGGCATCTGGATATCATCAAAAGAGCCGCGAAGCTGTATGACGAACTGGTCATCGGCGTCATCAGCAACCCGGCGAAAAAGTCCATGTTCACCCTGGAAGAGCGGGAGGAGATGCTCCGAGAGACCGTGAAGGATCTGGATCATGTCAGTGTAGATCATTTCTCCGGGCTTTTGGCTGATTATGTCAATCGGAATGGCTATAATGTAGTTATCCGCGGGCTCAGATCCTCCACGGATTTTGATTATGAGCTCCAGATGGCCCAGATGAACGACAGACTGTTCAACGACGGCGTTGAGACTGTGTTCCTGATGACAGATCCGAAGTACTCATATATCAGCTCAAGCGTTGTCAAGGAAGTGTTCACGCTTGGAGGAAACATCAACGGGCTTGTGCCGGAAGAAATACTTAACAGAATGGGCAGATAAAACCTTTTGTCAGGAGGACGCGAATGAGAGTTTTAGAATTATTGGAAGAAATCGAAGAAATAGTGGATACTGCAGCCGGATTCCCGCTGACAGGCAAAATCATGATCGACTCGGAAGAGCTGCTCGAAATCGTCAGAGAGATCAGATCCGAACTGCCGGATGAGATCCAGCAGGCACAGTGGATCAAGAACGAGCGTGAAAGAATCATCGCGGAAGCCAAGAACCAGTATGAGTCCGTAATCGAAGATGCCAAGAAGCAGGCGGAGACACTGGTCGAAAACAATGACATCACCGTCAAATCCAAACTGAGAGCGGATGAGCTCATGAGCGTCACAGAGGAAACAGCCAAGCAGCTCAAGGTAAGCACCTATGAGTATCTCGACGGGATCCTCTACAACTTCCAGGGCAAGATGGAGCATCTCAATTCCATCTACTTCGGAGAGATGTTCGGCAGCATCGAGAAGGCGTTCGAAGAGATCAATACAGCTCTGGCCGCCAACAGAGGCGAGCTGCAGGAGATGGCGTACAAAGCCCAGATCAGCGCGGACAGCCAGCCGGAGTACTCACAGAAGCCGCTGCCGGATATGGACATGGAGCCGTCAGAGCCGCAGAGTGAAGACGAGGAGTAACCTATAAGAAAGCATTTGAATGTGTCAGGGATACAGGCTCTGGCACATTTCTTTTTTGTCGCAGGATATTTGCAGTATGAAAGTAGTTGGAATCACAGCAGAATACAATCCCTTCCATAACGGGCACGTCTATCTTGCGCGCACAGCCAGGGAGAAGACCGGCGCGGACTGCGTGGTCGCTGTCATGAGCGGCGATTTCACCCAACGGGGAGAGCCTGCCGCAGTCGGCAAATGGGAACGCGCCGAGGCGGCCGTGAAAGCAGGCGGAGCGGATCTGATCCTTGAGCTGCCCTTCGCGTACGCGTGCAGCAGAGCGGATGTTTTCGCGCGGGGAGCCGTGGATATGCTGGCGGGCCTTGGGGCGGACTGCATCACCTTTGGCTGCGAGGCAGCCGATCCGGACATGCTCCGGCAGGCAGCGGAGACGCTGGACTCTGAAGCCGAAAGCATCGGGCGCGCGCAATCCGCGTTCTTAAAGGACGGCGTCTCAAGCGCAAAAGCCTACGAGCTGGCGGCAGCGCAGGTTTTAGGAGAAGAGACCGCGCTGCTTTTGCGGGAGCCGAACAACATTCTGGCCTTCGCGTATCTGAAGCGGATCCGGCATTGGAGGAAGCAGGGACGCCGGCTGGAAGACCTGCCCATCCGGCGGACCGGCAGCGGATACGGGGAGGCTTTGGCGCAGACAGGATTCGCCGGCGCCGGCGCTCTCCGGCGGATGATCCGGGAAGGGGAAGACATCAGCCGGTATGTACCGTGCAGTATGGATTTTGCAGATCTGCGCGCCGCAGAAGAACGGTGCCTGCAGATGCTGAAAGGGATCGTGCTCCGGTCCGGCCCGGAGGAGCTCAGCCGGTGCTGCGGCGTCGGAGAGGGCATGGAGCACCGCATCATCCG
>Ga0256405_10007384_pt1 | contig 16632 bp, 10 predicted proteins | sample RumenRJG_02DNA_FD_189096 | JGI IMG/M metagenome (GOLD analysis project Ga0256405, IMG submission 189096) | Bovine rumen microbial communities from Lethbridge, Alberta, Canada - RJG_02 | ecosystem: Host-associated > Mammals > Digestive system > Stomach > Rumen | place: Canada: Alberta...
GGACACCCGCACCCTCTTAGGCGGCGGGTGCCATTCGGACTTTCAGTGGGGGTTATAATCCCCCACTGAAACCCCGAGGAGCTAAAGCTCCTGCGGTGAGGTTGGATCAATGCAGCCGATGTTAAGCAAGCTTACATCGGGCTTTGCTCCGAGTTAAAAACAGCATCGCCCGGATTCTGACGAAAGTCAGTACAGGACGATGCTTGTTTTGGAGTTATGCACAAACCAGTGTTAACCCTGCAAACAGTACTGTAAAACAAACAAGTATCAGAACGGCTGTTTTATTCTGCCCCTTCTTGATACATCGGTTTTCGCTCAGCCGACAGGCGCTGATATAAAACGATAAGCCTGTGCCGAAGAAAAAGATCATCATATCTACCGCCAAAACCGGCTTGCGGGTAAAGAGAGTATAGCCGTAGAAGATCAGTGGTATACACAGCAGTCCACATAACAAACCGGTTGTTCTGTCAAACAAAAAGCAGGGCAGTTTTCTGCCGTAAACGATATATTCGCCCAGCATATACAGCAAAAAGGGAAAGAACAGCAGTTTCAGATGTTCCCACACGCTTTCGTTGACCGGCGTCAGCAGCCCCAGCAGTATATTTCTGCCGGACATTTCATACACAAAATGACAGAGTGTTCCTGCAAGGCTGACGACGAAAAAGCCGACGATGCTGCTCCAAAATACGGTTTCCTTTTTGATATACCGTCACGCTCCCTTATCCGGCTTTTTGCGAAGGCAGGCTGTTGGTTACTACAATATGATGCAGATCAGTCCGTTGCAGCCGTCGTTGATAATGCGTTCAATCGTTTCTTTCATTTTTTTCCGTGCGTCAGCAGGCATTCTGTAGAGCTTGTTCTGCAGACCTTCGTTGACCAGTTCATGCAGCGATTTGCCGAAAATATTGGATTCCCATATTTTGGAAGGATCTTCTTCAAACTCTCTGAGCAGATAGTTGACCAGCTCTTCCGACTGCTGTTCCGAACCGACGATAGGAGTAATCTCTGTTTTGATGGTGGTTTTCATCATGTGTACCGAAGGTGCATTGGCTCTCAGCCGCACGCCGTATCGGCCGCCCTGCTTGATAATCTCCGGTTCTTCCAGTGTCAGCTCGTCCATGGTGGGCATGACGATGCCGTAGCCTGTTTCGTTGACGTCTTCATACGCCTGACGCAGCCTCTGATAACTTTTTCTGATTTCCGCAAGCTCCGTCATCACATCAAGCAGATTGCCTTCATCACGGATTTCGAAGCCGGTCTTTTCTCCCAGAACCTGATAGAACAGTGCGCCGTTCAGCTCTACCCTGAGCCGTGCGTGTCCCAGTCCCAGATCGGCGGCTTCGGTTTCGGCGCGGGTAACGTATTCGCATTCTGCAATTTTTTCGGCAATGCCGCTGACTTCACGGATTTTTTCGGCTCCCTGAGCGCTCTGTCTGATCACGTCAAACAATCTGCTTCTGAGCCAGTGTGTTTTTTCAAGGGAAGATACCCATTTTGGCATATCTACCTTGATTTCTCTCACAGGAAATTCAAACAGAACTCTGGCAAGAATACGCTTGATTTCATTTTCGTTTAGGTCGGCGCAACTGACAGGTTCAACCGGAACGCCGTATTTTTCACTCAGCTCCCGAGAAAGCTGTACACACGTTTCGCTTTGCGGTTCGGTACTGTTCAGCAGAACGATAAACGGCTTGTGGATTTCCTGCAGCTCACTGATCACCCGCTGTTCTGCCTCTTCATATTCGCTGCGTTCAATATCACTGATAGATCCGTCTGTTGTTACCACAAGGCCAATGGTGCTGTGATCGGTAATAACCTTTTTCGTACCGATCTCCGCTGCCATATCAAAGGGAATTGCTTCATCGAACCAGGGCGTTTTTACCATACGGGGCGCTTCGTCCTCTATGTAGCCCAAAGCGCTCGGTACGATATAGCCTACGCAGTCGATCATTCTGACATGAAAAACAGCATTGTCCTGCAGCGACACTTCAACGGCATTTTCCGGAATGAATTTAGGTTCGGTCGTCATAATGGTTCTTCCCGCAGAGGACTGAGGCAGTTCATCGGTTGCTCTTTCCTTTTCTTCGGCAGACAAGATGTTCGGAATGACCAGAGTATCCATAAACCGCTTGATGAAGGTAGATTTGCCTGTTCGCACGGGACCGACGATGCCAAGATAGATGTCGCCGCCGGTCCTTCTTGAAATATCTCTGTAAATATTCAGCTCTTCCATACTCCGCTTATCCTCCCTTGATTTACATCGGTATCAGAATCATGGACGCTTCCGGAAGAATATCGTCCGTAAGATCATTCTCCAGCTTGACCGCCTCTACCGAGGTACAGTATGCACAGGCGATATCCCACAAGCTTTCACCCTCACGGGCATAATACATCGTCAGAGCGGCACGGCTGTCCTTTCTTCTGCAGCGGTCGTCCATCGCATTGGCTGATATAATACCCCTGACAACACAGCATTCGTAAGCAAATCCCTCTGACTTCAGTTCCGCCTTGATCTCAAGGGTGTTATCACCTGTAATACGGAAGGAAATTCCTCCTGTCTTCAGTTCGGCCTTGACAACAGGCTCCTGCATACCTGACAGACCTTCCGGCGTGACGGAAAATTCCAGCGGCCGTTCAAGATAATAGGGTATCCCTTCGCTGTCTTGTGCCAGCAGGCAGCAGTTGATTTTGCCTTTGAATACAATTCTGTCGTTTTCCGTTGCCGTCATACTGCTGACGCTGTCGCACCACAGGTCGATCACCTTGCTGATGCCGTTTTCTCCGGTACTGATCTCGCTTTTGACCGGAAAGGATTCCTTCAGCAATTTAAGTGGCTTGATAAAGCTGTATTGTTTTCTGGAAAGCTCCAGTTCGTATTCTGTGGAATAAGCGTCCTCCACCACCGTGATTTCGGCTTCTTCTGCAGCGCAGACAGAAGCGCAGAGCTTTGCGTCCAGTGTGACAAGGGTACTGTTTTCATCAAATTCCGATTTGAGTGAAACGTCATAATTCAATACTTCAATTTCTACCCGGTTGACGGTACTGTCGCTGACGCCCCGGATATCCAGCACCTGCGAAAAGGGAATACTGAAGGTCATGGTATCTTGTGCGCCTGTTTCCAGGTCGGTAACATAAAGCAGGCGCAGCACCGCTTCACCGTTGATCATCAGCTTGTCGCTCATTGCCTTTGCGCTGTTGCACTGCACGGTCAGTTCACTGCGGAGTATACTTTCGGGGCTGCCTTTTCCGGCGCCGATATCGAGTACCTCACTGACGGAAAATTGCTGCTGCCCCATTCCGCACAAACGGCTGATGATGCTGCTGACAGTGCGCTGCTGAATATCATCGCCGTCAATTCTGCTGAAATATTCCTGTTCGGTTGCGGCACATACCGAGGCAACAACGGAAAATGCTCCGTGAATATCCACTCTTCTGGGACTTAACGCACGACAGTTCAGATATTCCGTTTTCAGCCTGACAGAAGCCATAGCGTCTTCCGGACTGCTTTTCATGGCAAAGCTGACTGAAAACGGAATGGTGTGTTCACACAGCCGTATAGCCTGTTTTCTGGCGTCAAGATAGTACAGGCTGATGGTTGTGCTGCCTTCCACCTCAAGCATATCGCCGGAAATGTTTCTGCTGCTGATGCCGGGACACACTCTGCATTTCAGAATCCGCTCGATATCGGGGCAGTAATCCGGAAGACTGAAATCCAGATCAATGGGGACTTCCTTTGTGCCTTCAAATACGGTTTCACGCACCTGACAGCTTTCTCTCTGCATTTGATACTCCATACCTCAACATCCTCTCCCATCATTTTTCTTTCCATCTATATTCTCTGAAGAACACAATTATGACGGCTCTTTTCATGACGGCTTGTTTTTATCCGCCGCAATTGACTCAAACAGTTTCGCTGAAGTTCTCGGAAAATGAAGAAACGGTAAGTCGGAAGTTGGAGTCTTTTTGAGAAAAGCAATATATTGTGACGAAAAAGTTGTGTCAGGACGGACGGTGAGGTTTTCTCCGAGAGACAGCAAAAGCTGTCGGAAATCCGATTATGGGATACGGTGGTATCCGGAAAACGCTTTTCAGTGGTGCAGATCAAAAGGTTCAATCGGGTTACGGTTTCATGCAGCGGTGCAGGAAGGCGCTGACCATGCCGAAACAACCGTATAGAAGAACACGGTTTTATTCGCCGATTATTTGGTCATACCAAAGAAAAAGACGCCCCAAAACAGAAGGATTCGGTTTTCTCCGAAAGACAACAAATTATGCGGAAAAGATGTGCTACAATACGGATATTCAAAGAAAAGGAGGAAGCGATATGAATCCGAAAATCAGCTTTGACGAGAACATCATGACGGTAAAGCTCAGCGGAGAAATTGACCATCATGCCGCCAAGGTTATACGGGAAACGACAGATGCGATGATTCAGCAAAGGCGGCCGGCTGTACTGCGTTTGGATTTTTCGGAGGTCAGTTTTATGGACAGCTCAGGAATCGGACTGATCATGGGAAGATACCGTATGATGTCGCTGTACGGAGGAAGCCTGAAGGTGGTGAATGTTCCCGAGGGATTGGAAAAAATCATGTTTTTGTCAGGACTGGGAGCCTTGAATGTCATTGAAAAGGGAGGAGAACAATATGAAGGTCAGAAATGAAATGAATATCAGCTTTGAAAGTCGTTCCTGCAACGAAAGCTTTGCCAGATCGGCAGTAGCTGCTTTTGTGTCGCAGCTTGACCCAACCATTGCAGAACTGAATGAAATCCGGACGGCAGTATCGGAAGCTGTGACAAATTGTGTAGTGCATGCTTATCGTGACGCAATAGGCATCATTCGCATCAATGTCAGGCTGACAGATCATAATGAGGTGATAATCAGAATTCGTGACAGCGGCATAGGAATTGAAGACGTCAAACAGGCGATGGAGCCGCTGTATACAACAGCCCCGTCGGAAGAAAGAGCCGGACTGGGGTTTGCGGTTATGCAAAGTTTTTCGGATCATTTGTCCGTTCGGTCAAAGCCCGGCAAGGGTACGGCCGTTACGCTGAAAAAGACCTTGAGCCGGAGGGCTTCTTATGGATGAGCAGAAGGTGAATCCGGAAGATAATCTGGGACTGGTGCATACCTGTGCCAAACGGTTCAAGGGCAAGGGAATTGACTATGATGATTTGTTTCAGGCGGGCTGTATGGGTCTGGTCAAGGCGGTAAACAACTTTGACGACCGTTTAGGATATCGTTTTTCTACTTATGCCGTACCTGTCATTCTGGGCGAGATCCGCAAGCTGTTTCGTGACGGGGGAGCTGTTAAAATATCCAGAGGACTGAAAGAATTATCGTTGAAGGTCAGCAAAGCAGCACAGGATTTGTCGGTGCAGTACGGCAGAGAGCCTACTGTATCGGAGCTGGCGGAAAAAATGTCTTTATCCCGTGAGCAGGTGACAGAAGCGCTCAATGCGGCACAGCAGCCGCTTTCACTAACGGTCAGCGATGAGGAAGGGGAGAGTCAGAGCGATATTCCTGTTCCTGCACCAGACGAGATGATAACGGAGCATCTTGCTTTGCAGACAGAACTGAACAGATTGCCGCCAAAAGACAGGGAATTGCTTCGCCTGCGGTATTATCGTGGCATGACGCAGTCCAAGGCTGCCGAGAACCTTGGCATGACGCAGGTACAGGTATCCCGCAGGGAGAAAAAACTGCTCTTGCTGCTGCGGCAAAGACTGGCTTCCTGAGAAAACGGCTGATACAAGATTCATGCAAGGTAGCAGAAAACTGACGGCAATGTTCGGAATACCCAAATGGCTATATATATCATGATCCATTTTTATGGTAGAACCGGAGGCGCTTTTTTTATTGCAGCATCAGGAAAGGAGAAATCCGGTTTGCTTTGTATGTTGTTGCTTTATCAAAAGCTATCTGTATGAGCAATCAATCCTGCCTGCGGAGAGGGTCTGTCCGGAACCTCTGAAAAGTGTTTTAGAATAAATGTCAGGTCAGGCAGGGGGTGTGCTTGCGATTGGCAGATAGGAGTTCAGTGAATGCCGTCATTTCTGATGATGAAAAAATGATGATTCAGGTCGATGTTTATGCAGGCTGTTTGATGAAAAAAGAGTGTTTAACTCGGAGCAAAGCCCGATGTAAGCTCGCTTAACGTCGGCTGCATTGATCCAACCTCACCGCAGGAGCTTTAGCTCCTCGGGGTTTCAGTGGGGGATTATAACCCCCACTGAAAGTCCGAATGGCACCCGCCGCCTAAGAGGGTGCGGGTGTCCAGTGGACACCTCTGCGAAGCAGAAGCACCGGTGGAGTGCCTCCGCTGTCGATTTCGTTTTTGAAGCATATTAAGCGACTATGTAAAGATCGTTACCGGAACATATTCGTCCGGTGCGGTCACGCACCCGGCAGGCGAGACCCGGGGGACATCGGTGATTGGTTATAGGGCAAAAAAAGAGCATGACCCTGTTGATGGACAGGTCATGCTCTGATTGTTATTTAGCTGGAAAGTATGAAATCAGCCATTTATTAAAGCGGCTACACATTTTTCAAGCTCTTTCATATCTGTTGTGGGCTCAAAACGGGCAACTACGGTTCCGGTGCGGTCAATGACAAATTTTGTAAAATTCCACTTGATATCCGGATTGTCTTTATAATTCTTGTCATTCTTTTTCATCATCTTATCCAAAGCAAAAGCAGCCACGCCCTTGCCGAAGCCTTCAAAGCCTTTCTGCTCCTTCAGGAAAGTAAACAGAGGCAGTGCATTTTCGCCGTTTACATCGGATTTTTTCATCTGGGGGAACTGCGTGTGATATTTGAGTGTGCAGAACTCATGAATTTCTTCATCTGTTCCGGGAGTCTGACCGGCAAACTGATTGCAGGGTACGTCAACAATTTCCAGACCTTTGTCGTGATACTGTTCATACATTTTTTCAAGCGGCTTGTAATGGGGCGTAAAGCCGCAGCCTGTGGCAGTGTTGACAACGATGACAACCTTCCCTTCAAAATCCTTCATCGACAACTCTTTGCCGTCTGTAGTGGGTACGGTATAATCATAAAAGCTCATTGGTTAGACCTCCTTAATTCTTTGATACCTTTATCATATACCGTCTGTGCTGTCGATGTCAAGTGAAATATCACAACAGAATTGTGAATCGATCTATCCGAAAAAAATGATGACAGAAAAGACAAAGCAGCGGATATCAGTATGGTAGCATATCGGACGGATACTCTTATTTTTGTATGCTTATTTTAGAGGATAGTTGGACGAAATAATAAATATTCGGATAAAAACGTCTTATTTTTGTATGAACTGACAAAAATCAATAACGAATTTCGAACAAAATACATCTGTACAATATAGAAAAACAGTAGTATAATTACAATTGATATAGTAGAAATAACAGAAGACGAAGGGAGCTTGCAATATGGAAGTTATTACAAAAAGAGCCGCTAAAACGATTTATCGTGACGGGGATAATGCAGTCAAGGTGTTTTCTTCCCGTTATCCGAAGTCGGATATTCTGAACGAAGCCTTGAATCAGGCAAGGGTAGAAGAAACAGGACTGCCGATTCCCGCACTGAAAGAGGTTTCCGTCATCGACGGCGAGTGGGCCATCACGATGGAATATGTTGAAGGAAAGACCCTTGCTGAGATTATGGTTGAAGATCCTGAGAATATCGACAAATATATGGAACAGTTTGTTGATCTGCAGATTCTGGTGCAAAGTAAAAAGGCGCCGCTGCTTAACAAGCTGAAAGATAAAATGAACCGCAAGATTTCCAGTCTGGGCGGTCAGCTTGACGCTACCATTCGTTATGAACTGCACACTCGTCTGGAAAGTATGCCCAAGCATAATAAAGTATGCCATGGTGACTTCAATCCCAGCAATATTATTATTGATCCTGAGGGAAATCCGCATATTATCGACTGGTCTCATGTTACCCAAGGCAACGGTGCGGCAGATGCTGCCAGAACTTATCTGCTGTTTGCCTTGAAAGATAAGGCTCTTGCCGACAAATATATGGAGCTGTTCTGCCGCAAGACCGATACGGCAAAGCAGTATATTCAGCAGTGGCTTCCTATAGTAGCAGCGTCTCAGCTTGTTAAGAGAATTCCGGGAGAAGAGGAGTTCTTAAAGCATTGGGTTGATGTGGTGGATTATTCGTAAGTATAGTTATCCGAAGTTGTTCGGAAATCAGTCTTGATCAGAACCGCACAGGGCGAAAAGCAGCGCTCTGTGCGGCTTTTTTTGCAGGTGAATGCAGCAAGCCGATTTGCCGCAAGACCGATACGGCAAAGCAGTATATTCAGCAGTGGCTTCCTATAGCAGCAGCTTTGCGGTTTGTTATGAAAAACTTGTTTGAGAAGTATGTCCGGGCGGGGAGAAGTGTCGATAAAAAAGCTGAAAAAGTTGTCAACGGAGTCGGGTGTATCTTTTACATAGCGATATAACTTTTTTGTGAAAAACGGAGAAAAACGGCAAAAAAAGAACGGCTTTTGCCAAAGTGCTTGACAAACAGCCGATGATGTAATAAAATTATAGAATGCATCATAGTAGAGGAGTGCGCTCTTTTGATACCCTTTCAAAAGCAGCTTACGATGATAGTACCATACTTGCGAAAAAAAATCAAGTGCTTTTTTGATAATGGATTTTCGGCAAAGAAGATGCAAAAATAAGGGGGACGGCAGTTCCGGATCTGCCGCAGAGGGTTCCGCTGAGGAACAGCTTTTTCGACTGCAGAAAAAACACTTCTGCATCGGTGAAGAGCAATTCGGAAAGCAACAATTTGAATGGAGTGATTAAATCATGGTAAATGCCAGACCCGTGCGTTTGGGTAAAACCGAGCGAATGAGCTTTTCTCACACCGACGAAATAATCGAAATGCCAAACCTTATCGAAATTCAGAAGGATTCTTACCAGTGGTTTCTGGATAAGGGCTTGAAAGAGGTGTTCGAAGATGTTTCGGGAATCACCGACTATTCAGGCAACCTTGTGTTGAGCTTTATCGACTATGTGATCGAAACAGATAAGCCCAAGTATTCCATTGCCGAATGTAAGGAAAGAGACGCCACTTATGCGGTGCCGCTGAAGGTTACGGTGAGACTGTTTAACAGAGAAACATCTGAGATTAAGGATTCGCAGGTCTATTTCGGTGATTTTCCGCTGATGACCCCGAGCGGAACCTTCGTCATTAACGGAGCAGAGCGTGTTATTGTCTCACAGCTTGTCAGGTCGCCTGGTGTTTACTATAAAATGGAGCATGACAAGACCGGTAAGGAACTGTTCAGTTCCACCGTCATTCCGAACAGAGGCGCATGGCTGGAATACGAAAACGACATCAATGATGTATTTTACGTTCGTATTGATAAAAACCGCAAGCTGCCCGTTACAACCTTTATCAGAGCGCTGACAAAGTCTGACAAGCAGCAGTATGAGCTGGGCACCAACGAGCAGATACTGGCGTATTTCGGCGATGACGACAGAATGATTGCCACGCTTGCAAAGGATATCACTTCCGATCCGGATGAAGCGCTGAAAGAAGTTTACCGCAAGCTGCGCCCCAGCGAGCCTCCTACAGTAGAAAGCGCTCAGGCACATCTGAACACACTGTTCTTCGACCCGAGACGATATGATATGTCCCGTGTCGGCAGGTATAAATATAACAAAAAGCTGGGTATTGCCAACCGTCTGGGCGGTCATTCCACTCTGGAGCAGATCGTTGATCCTTACACCGGCGAAATTCTGGCGGAGGCCGGAGAATATATCAGCAAAGATAGAGCCATGGAGATCGAAAACAGAGGCGTTAATGTCGCTTATGTTGAAGGCAACCACGGCAAACCTGTCAAGATCATTTCCAACGGCATGGTAGATATTGCCGGTTATGTATCGTTTGATGCAAAGGAAGAATGCGGCATCAACGAGAAAGTCCGCTACACTGTTCTGCGTGAACTGCTCGATGCCTATGAAGATACCGATACGCTGAAAAAGGAGATCAAAAAGCACAAGGACGAGCTGATCCCCAAGCATATCATCATCGACGACATCCTTTCCTCCATCAACTATATGAACTGTCTTGCCTGCGGTATCGGCACAACAGACGATATCGACCATCTGGGCAACAGAAGAATCCGTTCTGTGGGCGAGCTGCTGCAGAACCAGTTCCGTATCGGTTTTGCAAGACTGGAAAGAGTCATTCGTGAAAGAATGACCCTGCAGGCACAGGATCTGAACGGTCTGTCACCGAACTCTCTGATCAATATCCGTCCTGTTACGGCTGCGATCAAGGAATTCTTCGGATCTTCTCCGCTGTCGCAGTTCATGGATCAGAATAATCCTCTGGCAGAGCTGACGCATAAAAGAAGACTTTCTGCGCTGGGTCCGGGCGGTTTGTCAAGAGACCGTGCAGGATTCGAGGTACGAGACGTTCACTATACCCATTACGGTCGTATGTGTCCTATTGAAACGCCTGAAGGTCCTAACATCGGTTTGATCTCTTATCTGGCAACCTTTGCAAAGATCAATGAATACGGTCTGATCGAAGCTCCCTTCCGCAAGGTGGATAAAGAAAAGGGAATCGTTACCAAACAGGTTGAATATATGACGGCGGACGTAGAGGATAACTACATTGTAGCACAGGCTAACGAGCCGCTGGACGAGGAAGGCCACTTTATGAATGCCAAGATCGTCGGCAGATATAAGGACGAGTTTGTCGAGCTGGAAAACAACAGAGCCGACTATATGGACGTATCGCCGAAGATGGTTGTATCCGTTGCAACGGCAATGATCCCCTTCCTTGAAAACGACGACGCAAACCGTGCGCTGATGGGATCAAACATGCAGCGTCAGGCAGTGCCGCTGCTGGTAACGGAATCGCCGATTGTCGGTACCGGTATGGAATATAAGGCGGGCGTTGACTCGGGAGTTTGTATCCTTTCTGAAGAAGACGGCGTCATCAAGGGCGTCAGCGCTGATTACATCAAGGTACAGTACGATTCCGGCAGAGTGCAGACTTTCAAGGTAACGAAGTTCGTCCGTTCCAACCAGGGAACCTGTATCAACCAGATTCCGATTGTTGAAGTAGGACAGAGAGTACAGAAAAATGAAGTATTGGCAGACGGCCCTGCCACCTGCAACGGTGAGATCAGTCTGGGTAAGAATGCACTCATCGGCTTTATGACATGGGAAGGTTATAACTATGAGGACGCTGTACTGATCAATGAAAAGATCGTGCGTGACGACGTATATACTTCCATCCATATAGAAGAATACGAAACAGAAGCAAGAGATACCAAGCTCGGACCGGAAGAGATCACCCGTGATATTCCGAATATCGGTGAGGATCAGCTTCGTGATCTGGACGAAAGAGGAATCATTCGTGTAGGTGCTGAGGTTCATGCCGGAGATATCCTGGTCGGAAAGGTAACGCCAAAGGGCGAAACCGAGCTGACTGCCGAGGAAAGACTGCTTAGAGCAATCTTTGGCGAAAAGTCCAGAGAAGTAAGAGATACGTCCCTTCGTGTACCTCACGGTGAATACGGTATCATCGTAAAGGTAAAGGTATTCACGAAGGAAGACAGCAGCGATGAGTTGGCGCCGGGCGTCAATAAGGTAGTACGCTGCTACATCGCTCAGAAGAGAAAGATTCAGGTCGGTGACAAGATGGCAGGACGCCACGGTAACAAGGGTGTCGTTTCAAGAATTCTTCCGGAAGAAGATATGCCCTTCCTGCCGGACGGCAGACCGCTGGATATCGTGCTGAATCCTCTGGGCGTACCGTCTCGTATGAATATCGGACAGGTACTGGAGGTACATCTGGGATATGCAGCCAAGGCACTTGGCTGGAAGATTATGACGCCGGTGTTTGACGGCGCACACGAGCAGGATATTTTCCAGTGCTTCCGTGACGCAGGCATCAGCGAGGACGGCAAAATCTGGCTGAAGGACGGCAGAACCGGCGAATACTTCGACAATCCGGTAACGGTAGGCTATATGTACTACCTGAAGCTGCACCACCTGGTAGACGACAAGATCCACGCTCGTTCCACAGGACCGTACTCTCTGGTAACACAGCAGCCCTTGGGCGGTAAAGCACAGTTCGGCGGACAGCGTTTCGGTGAGATGGAAGTATGGGCGCTGGAGGCTTATGGCGCAGCTTATACCCTTCAGGAAATTCTGACAGTGAAGTCGGACGACGTTGTGGGAAGAGTAAAGACCTATGAAGCAATTGTCAAGGGTCAGAACATTCCGAAGCCCGGCATTCCCGAATCCTTCAAGGTACTGATCAAGGAACTGCAGTCTTTGGCACTGGATATTCGTGTGCTGGATAAGGACGGCAATGAAATAGATCTTCGTCAGGATCTTGATGACGATATTATTCCCACCGACACTTCTTTTGACGAACAGAGCATGATGACAGAAGAGAATCCGGAGGGATATCAGATTACCGATGAAAACGGTGAGTATGAGGAAATGGCAGAAGAGGAAGACGACGGTCTGTTCGGCGGCGACGATCTGGATATTTCAGATTTGATGGATAGTGAAGATGACTGAGAGGAGGACGAGGATTCATGGAATTCAGCGCATTTGAATCAATAAAAATAGGTCTGGCTTCTCCTGACCTGATCAGAGAATGGTCCTACGGTGAAGTAAAAAAGCCGGAGACCATTAACTATCGTACACTCAAGCCCGAAAAGGACGGTCTGTTCTGTGAAGCTATCTTTGGTCCGCAGAAGGACTGGGAGTGTCATTGCGGTAAGTATAAAAAGATTCACTTCAAAGGCAGGGTTTGCGAGCGCTGCGGAGTAGAGATTACCCGTGCAAAGGTGCGCCGTGAAAGAATGGGACACATAGAGCTTGCAACACCTGTTTCACATATCTGGTATTTCAAGGGCATTCCCTCCAGAATGGGACTGCTGCTGGAAATATCACCCCGTACACTGGAAAAAATTCTGTATTTTGCAAAATACATTGTTACTTATGTTGATCCCGAAAGTGAAGCAGCCCGTGAACTGAGTGTCGGCAAAGAACTGAGTGAAGCGGACTATGCTTCCATGAAGGAAAAATATGAAGATGATTTTGAAGCAATGATGGGTGCGGAAGCTATTCAGAAACTGCTTCGTCAAATTGATCTGGATCAGCTTTCCGAGCAGCTTAAGGGAGAACTGAAGGAAATAGAAGAGCAGAAGCTCAGACAGCAGGCACAGGGAACCCATAAGCAGGGTCAGAGTCAAAAACAGGCCCGCATTATGAAAAGACTCGAAGTGGTAGAATCCTTCCGTCTTTCCGGCAACAGACCTGAATGGATGATTCTGAATGTTATTCCGGTTATTCCGCCGGATATCCGTCCGATGGTTCAGCTTGACGGCGGCCGTTTTGCCACCTCAGACCTGAACGATCTGTATCGTCGTGTGATTAACAGAAATAACCGCCTTGCCCGTCTGATTGAGCTGAATGCGCCGGATATTATTATTCGTAACGAAAAGCGTATGCTGCAGGAAGCAGTAGACGCCCTGATAGATAACGGAAGAAGAGGCCGTCCGGTAACCGGCCCGAATAACAGAGCGTTGAAGTCGCTTTCCGATATGCTCAAGGGTAAACAGGGTCGTTTCCGTCAGAACCTTCTCGGCAAGCGTGTTGACTACTCCGGCCGTTCTGTAATCGTTGTTGGGCCTGAGCTGAAAATGTATCAGTGCGGTCTGCCGAAGGAAATGGCACTGGAACTGTTCAAGCCATTTGTAATGAAGATTCTCGTTGAGAGCGGCGTTTCACAGAATATCAAAGCTGCCCGCAAAGCGGTAGAGCGTGCAAAGCAGCCGGAAGTATGGGATGCGCTGGAGCGTGTTATCAAGGGACATCCTGTTATGCTGAACAGAGCGCCTACACTTCACCGTCTCGGTATTCAGGCGTTTGAGCCTGTTCTGGTAGAAGGTAAGGCACTCAAACTGCATCCGCTGGCTTGTACGGCATTTAACGCTGACTTTGACGGTGACCAGATGGCTGTTCACGTGCCGCTTTCGGCAGAAGCGCAGGCTGAAGCCCGCTTCCTGATGCTGGCTGCTAACAACCTCTTAAAGCCCTCTGACGGTAAACCTGTTACCGTTCCTACACAGGATATGGTACTGGGCTCTTATTACCTGACGCTGGATAAAGACGGCGAGCCGGGCGAAGGCAAGGTATTCCGTGACACCAACGAAGCCATTATGGCTTATGAAACCAAGGTTGTCAGCCTTCATGCGAAGATCAAGGTACGCAGAGAGGGTCAGTGGAACGGCGTTCATCGTTCCGTTCTGGTAGATACGACTGTGGGCCGCATTATCTTCAATAATCCGATTCCTCAGGATCTGGGGTATGTTGACAGAACCGATCCTGATAACTTTATGAAATACGAAATAGACTTCCTCGTTGGCAAGAGCCAGCTTGGAAAAATCATCGACAGATGTATCAAAAAGCACGGAACACAGCTTACTTCCAAGGTGCTTGACGACATTAAGGCACAGGGCTACAGATACTCCACAAAGGGAGCTATTACGGTTGCCGTTTGCGATGCGACCATTCCGCCTGCCAAGAAAGAGATTTTGAAAAATGCAGAGTCTCAGATCGACAGAATTACAAAGCTCTATCGTCGTGGTTTGATGACTGCACAGGAGCGTTCCGAAAAGGTTCTGAAGGTGTGGGATACCGCAACCAACGATGTTTCTAATGCACTGCAGGCAAACCTTGCCCGTTACAACCCCATTTTTATGATGGCAGATTCCGGCGCCCGTGGTAGTATGAGCCAGATCCGTCAGCTTGCCGGTATGCGTGGACTGATTGCCAACACCTCCGGAAAAACAATTGAGATTCCGATTCGTGCTAACTATCGTGAAGGTCTGAATATTCTCGAATACTTTATTGCGTCCCGTGGCGCCCGTAAAGGTCTGGCAGATACGGCTCTTCGTACTGCTGACTCGGGTTACCTGACAAGACGACTGGTAGATGTTTCGCAGGAAGTTATTATTCGTGAAGAAGACTGTGGTACGGAAGAGGGTATTGTTGTATACGACCTGAAGGACGGCAAGCGTGTCACCGAGTCTTTGCAGGAAAGACTGCAGGGCAGATATCTTTGCGTTGATTTTGTTGATCCCGAAACAGGCGAGGTGCTTGTTTCCAAGGATAAGATGATGGACGAACGTGATGCGGCAATCATTGCGGATCATGGTGTCACTTCCATCAAGATCAGATCCATTATTGAGTGTCGTGCAAAACACGGCGTTTGCCGCAAGTGCTATGGCTCTAACCTTGCAAACGGTATGCCTGTAACAATTGGTGAGGCAGTTGGTATTATTGCCGCTCAGTCAATCGGCGAGCCCGGTACACAGCTTACCATGAGAACCTTCCATACCGGCGGTGTTGCAGGCGGAGAAGATATCACACAGGGTCTTCCCCGTGTTGAGGAGCTTTTCGAGGCAAGAAAACCGAAACATCTTGCTATCATCAGTGAGATTGGCGGTAAAGTAACTCTGGAAGAAAAAGAAGGCAAAAAGACTCTTCAGGCAACCATTGACGATCCGGAAACCGGAGAGCACAAGCAGTATGCAATTCCCTTCGGCGCACGAGCAAGAGTTATGGACGGTCAGATGATTGAAAAGGGTGACCTGATTACAGAAGGCTCCGTGAATCCGCATGATGTTCTTGCCATCAAGGGAACTTCCGCTGTTCAGGACTATCTGATTCAGGAAGTTCAGTTGACATACCGTAACCAGGGTGTTGCCATTAACGACAAGCATATTGAAGTTATTGTTCGTCAGATGATGCGTAAAGTCAGAATAGACACAGCCGGTGATACAAACCTTCTGCCGCTGTCTGTTGTAGACAAGAGTGAACTTTATGCCGAAAACGAAAAAATCGAGGAGCGCATCAGAAACGGTGAAGAAGGTCTGTTGAAAGCAACCTTTACACCTATGCTTCTTGGTATTACCAAAGCCTCTCTTGCTACAGACTCCTTCTTGTCCGCAGCATCTTTCCAGGAAACAAACCGTGTCCTTACAGACGCTGCCATCAAGGGCAAGTCGGATCCGTTGCAGGGTCTGAAAGAAAACGTCATTATCGGTAAGCTTGTACCCGCCGGTACAGGTATGCACCGCTACAGTGATGTTGAAATCGAAGAAATAAATCCTGCAGAAGCTGTTGAAGCGTAAATGTCAGGGCTTCGCCCCGAACCCCATCAGGGGGCTTCTCGCCCCCTGAACCCCTCGGCAGGGACGCAGTCCCTGCACCCTTCGTTTTCCGGGTTATTGATAGGATATCAAGTATTCTCCGATATCTTTTCAAATTGGCGGAATACCGGGGCTTTTTAACTCGGAACAAGTCCGATGTAGGCTCGCTTAACATCGCTGCAACGAGGAACCTCACCACAGGGACTTTAGCCCCTCGGGGGGGGTTATACTATAAGGAATTACAAAATCCGCAGATGAATCCTCTTATCCAGAAGATTCATCTGCGGATTATTTTTGTTATTTTTAGTTGGCTCTATAATAAATATTGGGGTAACAAATAGAGCCTACAATAAAAAGCAAAAAAAGTAGAGCATATTTGCACCAAATCCGTTATAATGGAATTGACGAGAAACCATGAACGGAGGAACAAAAATGC
>Ga0256405_10007385_pt1 | contig 16629 bp, 14 predicted proteins | sample RumenRJG_02DNA_FD_189096 | JGI IMG/M metagenome (GOLD analysis project Ga0256405, IMG submission 189096) | Bovine rumen microbial communities from Lethbridge, Alberta, Canada - RJG_02 | ecosystem: Host-associated > Mammals > Digestive system > Stomach > Rumen | place: Canada: Alberta...
ACTTACACTGTGGAACGAATGAACCGTCTTCTTCGTCATTATCTAGCCCGTTTTGCTCGCAAAACTTATTGTTGGTCTAAAAGTCTTAGTATGATTATCAATTCTGTTTTTTTGTTCCTATATTGTGGTTCCTTTTCTTCTATCCACTTTTAGCAATGCCTATTTTTGCAGCTCTCTTAGGAGCTTTATCTTCTGTTTCTTCTTTTGCTGCTGAAAGTAATAACAAAAATTTAGAAAATAGTTCTCAAGACAAAAAGAAAAAGAAAAAGAAAAATGATGAGATTGATAATGCTCATCTATTCGCCAACACTATTGGAAGGTCTAAAATTTTGAATAAAGATGATTTCAATATTGATGATCCTGATGATAATGCTAAATTAAGATATATTTTTAAACGAATAAGTAAAATGGAACTTGAAAATTATGACGAAGTACACGATAAAATAGAACCTAGTATTATTCAGTGCAAAGAAATAAAGGACGCAAATATGACGAGGTATTCAGAATATAAATCAAAGTATAAAAAAAAGAAGAATAAAACGAACAAAAGCACAAATCCCAAATACGTTTTATATAACAGAGGCGAAAAGGACCGGTATAGCAAGCCTTACCTCAATCCTACTTTGGATTTACAATACCAAAAAGAAAAGATGAATTAATAGATGCGTATGCCAAACACAACGAAAAAAGGTTTTTAAGTGGAAACGACTGCTACTGTATTCACCAAAATACCTTGAAACAGCCTGATGAATATATAAAATTTGAAGTTGACAAAGATGGAACACCGTCCTTAGATGTTTTGATGACTGATGCTTCACAACTAGGAACCGGGATCGCTAAAGAAATGGTTAATTTTATGAAAAGTAAGTATCATAAACTAAGAACAGTACCACATGGAACAAACGCAAAGAAATTTTGGGACGGTATGGGGTTCAAATATGGAACATGGACAAAATCAACTAACAAGTTAACAAATACAAAAACTAATTCATAATATAAAAAGAATATTATTGTTGAAATAATTCATAACTTACATGATATTTCAGAGGCTTATACCATTATAATTCTACACAAAAATTACTAAAATTAAGAGAAGCCTCTGGAGTTTCATAAAAATATATGTTGACTTTTTCTTTGCACATATGGTATAATTAAAGTAGTTTTCCAAGGGAGAAAAAATTATGAATAAAAATAAAATGATATTAAATTATTGGTGCTATTTTAGTTAGTCGATGTCTATAGCTTTATTTGCCGCTATGGATGTCGACTGACTGAAGTGGCGGCTTTTTTATATATAAAGGAGCCGAACTAAATTAAGTTTGGCTCTTTTTGTTTTTTGAAATTATTTTCTAAATAAGGAGATGATCACATGAAGTTTCTAATTTATAACTACGATACTCGATGGCATTTCTCTTCTACTTTAAATTATATGTCAAATAAAAATTTTATTTTAGGAGAGATTAATATGAAAACTATATATAAAACATTAATATTTTTACCAATTATATCTTTAATCGCATTTGCTTTATTAAAATTTCAAAAGAAATCAAACAAACTTAATATTGGAATAATGCAAATTGTAGAGCATGAATCATTGGACCAAGCAAGGCAGGGATTCATAGATGAAATGAGAAATCTAGGATACGATGCTGACTTCGATGTTCAAATAGCAGGAGGAGACATTTCAAATTGCACATCTATAGCACAAAAATTTGTAAATGATGGGAAAAATTTAGTTTTGGCAATTTCTACTCCTTGCGCTCAATCAATGATGAAAGAAACAAAAGATATTCCTATTTTAGCCACTGCTATAACTGATTTCGAAAGTTCAGGATTAGTAGATTCATGTGAACATCCTGGAAGAAATTTAACAGGAACATCCGATCTTGCTCCAATAGATAAAATAATTAAAATTATTCCTAAAATTAATCCTAATGTTAAAACTATCGGAATCTTATATTCTAAAACTGATCCTAGCCCACAATATCAAGCAGAGTTGGCATCAAAAATAATTTCTGATCTTGGATTTAGCAAAAAAATATACTTTGTTTCTCAGTCAAATGAAATTCAGCAAGTAGCTGAAAGAATTGTTAATGAAGTAGACACCCTTTATGTTCCAATAGATAAGATAACTTCTGCCGCCATGCCTCAAATATCAAAAATTTTCTTGAATCACGGAAAATTTGTTGTCTGTGCTGAAGATGCAATGATTTCTAAAGGAGCCATCGCATCATATGGAGTAGATTATTATGAACTAGGAAAGATGACTGCTCATCAAGCAGATAGAGTTCTCAAAGGAGAAAATCCTGGAAATATTCCTGTTCAATATTTGCAAAATAGCAAATTAAACTTGAATCATGAAATTTTGAAAAAATTGAATTTAAAAATTACTAGTGAGGAGTGAAAATATGATTTATTTAATTTATTCTTATGACACGCGATAGATAAGTAATTAATTTTATAAAATAAATAATAAATTTTAAAAAAAGGAGTAAAGAATATGAAAGTATTATACAAATCATTAATAGCAGTGGCATTAATAGGATTATCAATATTCGGAGTTTTACAATTGCAGAAAAAATCTCATGGATTAAAAATAGGAATTATTCAGATTGTAGAGCATGAGGCTCTAGATAAAGCAAGAGAAGGATTCATAGATGAGATGAAGAATTTAGGATACGATGCTGATTTTGATGTTCAAATTGCAGGAGGAGATATATCTAATCTGAATTCTATAGCACAAAAATTCGTCAATGATGGAAAAGATCTAGTTTTGGCAATTTCTACTCCCGCAGCTCAATCTATGTCTAATGCATCTAAAGATATTCCAATTTTAGGAACTGCAATAACAGATTACAAAATTGCAGGATTAGTAGACTCAAATGAAAATCCGGGAAGAAATGTTTCAGGAACTTCTGATTTAGGTCCTATAGAAAAACAAATCAAATTATTAAAAGATCTTGTTCCAAATTGTAAAAAAGTGGGAATTTTATATAGTTCAGGAGAAGCTAACTCTAAACTTCAAGCAGAATTAGCTATTGAAGAATGCAAAAAGCGGGGATTAACTTCAAAAGAGATTACTGTTTCAAATTCAAGTGAAGTTCAATCCGTTCTTGAATGCAATGTTTCAGATATAGATGCTCTATATCTTCCAACCGATAATTTAATAGCTTCATGTATTCCAATTATTAGTAAAATTACTCTCGATAGAAAAATTCCGGTAGTTTCTTGGGATGCAGATATAGTCAAAAAAGGAGCATTAGGATACTACACGATGAATTATTACGATCTCGGAAAAATGACTGCTCACCAGGCGGATAGAATATTGAAGAAAGAAGTTGATATCAAAAACATGCCTATAGAATATCAGAAAAATGTAAATCTTGTCATAAACGAAGAAGTTGCTAAAAAACTAGGAATTAATATTCCTGATGATTTAAAAGGAGGATTATAATGAATATATTATTATCTACGTGTTCTCAAGGGTTATTATATGCAATTCTAGCTCTTGGAGTATATATAACATTTAGAATTCTAAATTTTGCAGATATGACCGCTGAAGGAAGTTTAACTCTTGGAGCAAGTATATGTGCTGTCCTTATTGTAAGAGGAGTTGATCCTGTTTTAAGCACATTAATATCGGGAATATTAGGCTCATTTGCTGGATTAATAACTGCGTTTTTGCATACTAAGTTGAAAATTCAAGATATTTTGGCAGGAATCCTCACCATGATTGCTCTTTATTCAATAAATATTCGAATAATGGGTAAGGCAAATATCTCTCTTTTAGGAAATAACACTATATTTTCTAATAATAATCAATTTGTTATCGGATTAATTATTTGCTCTATCTTACTCTTAGTTTTAAATATTTTCTTTAAAACTCAGATAGGCCTATCTATTAGGGCTACTGGAGATAATGAACAAATGATGAAATCATTAGGAGCAAACACAAATTTCAAAAAGACATTAGCATTAATGATAAGCAATTTTATGTGTGCAACATCAGGAGCATTACTATGTCAATTTCAAGGATACTCTGATGTTAATATGGGGATAGGAAGCATTGTTATAGCATTAGCATCTATTGTTATTGGAGAAGCAATTTTAAATGGATCATTTATATTCAAATTAATTGCTGTTGTTTTAGGATCAATAGCATACAGATTTATTATAGTATTAGTACTAAATTTAGGAATGAATCCAAGTGATTTGAAACTTTTCACATCCATAGTAGCGGCGATATTATTATCTCTTCCTAGAATAAGAAAAATTATAATGAGAGGATTTAAAAATGTTAAAAATTGAAAATTTATGTAAAACATTTAACAAAGGACAGATTGATGAAAAAATAGTGTTCGAAAATTTAAATATTTTAATTAACGATGGAGAATTCATCATAATTTTAGGAGGAAATGGAACGGGAAAATCCACTTTAATGAACCTCATTGCAGGATCATTGATTCCTGACAGAGGAAAGATATACCTCGATGATAAAAATATAACTAATTTACCAGAACATAAACGAGCAAAATTTATAGGAAGAGTATTTCAGGATCCGATGAAAGGAACTTCTCCTAATTTGACAATAGAGGAAAATTTATCTCTTGCCCTTCTTAGAACCAAAAAACGAACCTTATCATTTGGAATAAACAAGAACAACAGAGAATTTTTCAAAGAAAAGTTATCAGAATTAAATTTAGGATTAGAAGACAGATTAAATACAAAAATTGGATTATTATCAGGCGGCCAACGACAAGCGGTAACTCTTTTAATGGCCACAATAGTTCATCCTAAAATTCTTCTTCTAGATGAGCATACCGCTGCTCTTGATCCTAAATCACAAGAAAAAATTCTCGAATTGACAAACAAAATAGTATCTGACAATTCAATGATAACTATTATGATTACTCATAATATGGATCACATGAGCAGATTTGATGCGAGAATTGTAAAGCTTTAAAAGTTGTTAATAATATTTTGAAACACAAATGTACTATTAATACTAATAGTAAAATAATATAATAATAATCATCTATCTATGCCGTAGTTTTTTATAGTTTATACGTTTCTAATGTTTCAATTTTGGTCATTGTAAAATATAGATAGATACTTTCTCCGGAGACGCCGTAGAAGATGCGTTGGGTCATTTATTCCAGTCGCTAACAACGTAAATAATTTTTCATAAATTAACTATTTCTATTCATTTTTAGCGATACCCCAATTTTGGGTTATGTTTTATGATAGTTTGAAAATACAAAAAGAAACCTTGGAAAGTATATGAAACAAATTCTCTCCGGCAACGCAGGAGAGAATTTGTCTTCTTTCGCAATATCGTTACTATAAATTTAATATAAATTATTATAGAATGTAAAAAAATAAAATCATCTTTTTATTTTCATAAATTCTGAAAAACTTATAGGAATTATTGACAACATTAAAACTATGATCCAATGGATAAATGAAATTTTAACTGATCCCATAACATATTCTCCGAATTGTGGAACCATGACCAATAAAATTAAAATAGACATAGTAAACATTGAAACATAAACTAGAGGAGGATTTTTTCTCCAATTGTTCTTGAAAATAGACTTTTTACTTGAAATATTAAAAATGTTTAATATAGACGATATTCCTAAAACGAGAAATGCCATTGTTTGTCCAATTTCTAGACATGGATTCAAATTAAACAATCTGAAAAATTTTCCAACACAAAAAGACAACACAGTTACCGATGAAACTAATATAACTTGGCATATTACTTTAAATAAAGTAGTTCTGTCGAATATTCCATTTTTCGGATGATTAGGTTTAAATTTCATAATGTTTTCATCAGGAAATTCCTTTGAAAAATAAAGACTAGGAAGTCCTGTTCCTAAAAGATCGATCATTAATAACATTATTGGATTCATAAGATTTCCTAAATTTGCTAATTGTGCAAAGATCATCGTTGCAAGTTCTGAAACACAGCATATTACTAAAAAACATACAGTTTTTTGAATATTTGAATATATACATCTTCCTTCTCTAATTGCTTCTATGATAGTTGAAAAATTATCATCAGTAAGAACTAGATCTGCAGAATTTTTAGCTACTTCTGTTCCATTAATTCCCATAGCAACTCCCACATCAGATTCTTTCATTGCAGGAGCATCATTTATCCCATCACCAGTCATAGAAACAATACATCCATTGTTTTTCCAAGCTTTCACAATTTTTAACTTATCTTCAGGAGAAACTCTAGCATATACAGCATAATCTTTTACTATTTCAGATAATCCTTCTTCAGAAATATTAGCAAGTTCAGAACCTGACATGACTTTTTTGTCATCTGTTAAAATTCCAATTTCTTTTGCAATAGCAGATGCAGTCTTAGAATGATCTCCTGTAATCATTATAGTTCTAATACCTGCATTTCTTGCAATTTCTACTGAGGCTTTTGCATCAGGTCTAGGAGGATCTATTATTCCTACCATTCCTTCAAATTCTAAATCTTTTTCAATTTCTGATACATCATCTGGAATATCATCAATTTCTTTACTTCCTAACGCTATAACTCTAAGAGCATCATCAGCGAACTGATCGTGAACTTCTTTTATTTTTTTCATATCAGCATTAATAAAAGACAATCTGTCTATGGCTCCTTTTGTAAGAACTAAATATTTATTATTAGAATTGTCTTTAAATATAACAGTCATAAGTTTTCGTTCAGAAGAAAATGGAATTTCATGCACTTTCACATATCTGTTTTCAATTTTTTCTTTAACATCAAAAAACAGTCTTACAATTGCCATTTCCGTGGGATTTCCTACAGAATTACCTTGCTTATACATATCCACATTGCTAACCATTGCAAGTTTTTTTATGAATTCAGACTTTTTTTCGTTGAATTTATCCGCAGGTTTGAAAACATCTTGATTGTTTATCCAAATTTTTTTTACTTCCATCTTGTTTTGAGTAAGAGTACCAGTTTTATCGGAACATATAACGGATACACTTCCCAATGTTTCAACAGCATGCAACTTTCTTATTAATCCGTGCTTCTTCACAATATTTCGAACTCCATGTGTAAGACAAAGAGTTACGATCAAAGAAAGAGTTTCAGGAGTAGCAGCCACCGCCAAAAGAATAGTAGTAATCATCATATTCCAGATGTTTTCTCCTCTCATGACACCGATAATAAGAACCAAAATACTTGCAACTATAGATACAAAACTGATTAAATTAATAACTTTATTTAACTTTGTTTGCAGTGGAGTACTAACCTTTTTGGGTTTATTTAAAAATGATGCAATTTTTCCCATTTCAGTATTCATTCCGGTAGAAACTACAACAACAGTGGCTTTTCCTTTTGTAACATAACAATTCGAAAATACCATATTTTTGCGATCAGCAATAGGAACATTATTATCTGATAAAATATCGGTATTTTTTTCAATAGGTTCACTTTCTCCTGTCAACGATGATTCATCTACTTCAAAGTTAACACACTTAATGACACGAGCATCAGCGGGAACTAAATCTCCCATTCTAAGTTCAACGATATCTCCTGGAACAATCTCACTTTTAGAAATCATTCGTCTGCATCCATCTCTGATAACAACACATTCAGGAGTATTCATATCTGAGAGTTCATCAAGGGCTTTTTCAGCATTTCGTTCTTGAACAATTGTGAGAGAAATATTCATGATCATGATTCCTAAAATTATAATAGGTTCAATGTATCCATTATCATTTTTCCAAGCCATGATAAATGAAATAGCAGATGCGATAAGTAAAATTATCATCGAAATATCTCTAAATTGATGAATAATCTTTTTTAGTAAGCTATCCTTTTGAGGTTTAGCATATTCATTTTTTCCAAATCTATCTATTCTAGAAACTGCATCATCACTAGTAAGTCCATCATTATTTGAATTCAATTCTTTAAAAATATCTTCAATGTTTTGCATATAAAAATTATCCATTGAATCACTTCCTTTATCTAAACACGCTGTATCTTTTGAATTATATCATATTTTGAAGTGTTGAATAATGATATATTGTTTATAAATAATTATATAAATTATGAAAATTAAATGGATCATATTCGAAATTATCTGGTTGCGTCCTAAAATAGTTGAAAAACACAAAAGGAAATTTTGGAAAGTATAAAATGTAAGAGATAAATCCTCTCCGGCAACGCCGGATAGGACTTGTCTATCTTCGTAATACCATTTGTTACTACTGTAGATTTCAATGTAAACTATTCTAGAACATGATCAATTATCTAGCTCGTTTTGCTTGTAAAACTTATTGCTGATCTAAAAGTCAGATATCAGTTTTATTTTCTTATTTTGATATCGTGGCTCTATTTCTTCCTACATTTTTAGATTTTATCAATGCATTGACAAGTTGAATTTTTTCATAATTTTCTATACAATGAGAATGTTGTGGTTTTCTTGGCATATAATATTAATACGAGGTGAAAAGATGGGAATTTTCGAGGATTTATATATAAAGATGCGTTCGGGAGTATCAAAAATAGGAGAAAAAACTAATAAAATTTTGAGTATTTCTAAACTGAAAATTGAAATGGCAGAACGCAATAATTTGATTTCTGAAAAATATAAACTTATAGGTAAATATGTCTATGATATGCAACGCAATGGAAACAATTTCGATATTGAAGATGTTGCTGATTGGATAGAAGAAATAAACACTTTAAAATCTAACATAAAGGATTGTGAAGAAAAAATCAGCAAAGTTCAGGAAAAAGAATTGTGTTCTTACTGCAAATCTAGGAATGAAGCAGGATCAAAATACTGCAGTAATTGTGGTAAAAGTATAGGGTATGAACCTCGTAAGTCTTTCGATTCTTCTAATTCTGAAAATGATTCTTTGAATTAATTGATGGATATCGCTAAAAACGGATAGTTAATTTATAAAAAATTATTTCCATTGTTAGCAACTAGAATAAAGGGCTTAACGTACCTTCTCCGTCGTTGTCGGAGAAGGTATTTGTCTATATTTTGCAATGCCAATTGATATTTCTTCTTGAAAACATTTGTTTTGTCGTGGATCTTTTTTTAGATTTGCATATAAAATTTATTAATTATTTTTATATTGTTCCCAAACGGGTATCCAATCAGTGATTGGCTGACAACAAAATGGACACGTTACATTTTCTTTTTCGTATTCATATTTTTGTTTTGATGAATGACCATAGAAACAACTTTCACAAAGCTTATGTCCACATGGAATCATAGTACTGAAATTTGATCCCATATTATAACAAATTTCACATTGCAGATCACAATATTCTTTTAATTTGTCTTCCACATTATCACTGCCCATCTCAACATCGGAACTTGTTAAGGGTACATTTTGTAAAATATTGATAAAATTTTCTATCCTTTCGTCTTCTGACATTGTATTTCTGCAGCATATATTTTTCAACCTAGTCATAAGGCAATCACAAAAATTTTTGATTAACACTTCCCCAAGGTATCCAAGCCTTTTAACACTTAATCCACTTTTATTTAAATATTGAAATGGCATTTTATTTTTTGGTTTCAACATACACTCTAATAATATTTCACGAATTGATCCCAGACTATCTTTTTCGTTTATTTTTCCCATTTTTTTCAAATAATCAATATTACATTTATCAAAATTGTAACGGACAAATAACAGAATATCAAATGCAACATACCATTTTGCAGCATCATTTCGCAAATTATTCTTGTTGATAAAATCTTTGAACATAAAGACTATTTCATCAAATGCAAATTGATATTTATCTTTTGAGACTTCATTTGATTTTTCCATTCCTGAAACACAGCAGTTAAAATTAGACAAAACACAAGTTCCGATAGTCATTGCAACTAAAAATTTAGAAATTCGCTTATTAAAACTCATAAAACACTCCTTAAAAAATAAAATTATACTGAGTGAAATTCTAGAAATTTCAACACAAGCTTGCAATCGACATATTAGCATAATAAATTTTATTTGTAAAGCGATTCATTCGTTCAACATTATAGGTTGAGCATCGATATGATATATGTGAAATATTTTTAAATATATTTTATTTTTTATGTTCATATCTTGTTTTTCAATATCTTGCAAGCTCATCTATTGACAAATCATACAAAATACGATACTATAAGTAGTAAAGATAAAACAAAATGAGGTGTGTGAAATTGGGAAAAAAGATTTATACAAATAGAGATTTAAGCTGGCTTGATTTCAATAATAGGGTTTTGGAAGAGGCGAATGATATAGAAAATCCAGTCATGGAATGTGCAAAATTTTTAGGAATAACTTCATCGAATCTAGATGAGTTTTTTATGACTAGGGTTTCTAGAATGATTAATAATGTAGAGAAAAAAATCAAAAAAAAAGATTCTTTTGGATTAAAATTAAAAAAAATATTCAAAAAATTAGAGAAAAATATTCACAAATTTTATAAAAAGCAATATAAATGTTATAGAGGGTTCTTGATTCCAAAATTAAAAAAGGAAGGTATACGATTTTTAGAAATAGATGATTTAGATGAGACTCAAAAGATTTATTTAAAACAATATTTTAAAGATACTATCTCTCCTGTTCTGACTCCATTAGCAATAGATTCAACAAGACCGTTTCCTTTTTTAGTAGGAAGAAATCTAAATGTAGCTGTAGAAATGAAAGATGAAAAAAACAATATTTTATTCGGTATTGTATCGGTTCCTAACATATTACAGAGATACATAAAAGTTCCTGGACAAGAACATGACTATGTATTACTAGAAAATATAATAAATTGGGAAATAAATAATATTTTTGAATTGTATAATGTTATTTCCACTAAATTTTTCAGAATAACTAGAAGTTCTGATCTTGAGATCCCCGAAGACTCTTTGAATCTGTTACAGGATGTAAAAAATACTATAAAAAAGAGAAAAAGAGGAGACGTTGTAAGACTTGAGTTATCTAGAGAAGGAAACAAAAAGTTAAAGAAATTTTTATCTAAAAACTTCAAAGTCAAAAAATATGATATTTATGAGTCTGATGGTCCTTTGGATCTTGGTTTTTTGTCAAAATTTTACAAAGAATCATGGAATCCGAAATTAAAATTCAAACCAGAAAACTCTATTTCAATATTCAAGAACATCACAGGAAATTCTTTATTCGATATGCTAAGAAAGCAAGATGTATTAGTCTATCATCCATTTACTAAATTTGATGATGTTATATCATTCATCAAGTTAGCTGCAAAAGATCCTAACGTAATATCTATCAAACAAACATTATATAGAGTTTCAGGGAATTCTCCAGTTGTTGATGCCCTTATAGATGCAGTTGATAACGGCAAACAAGTAACAGCATTTGTAGAGTTAAAGGCCAGATTTGATGAAGAAAATAATATTTTATGGGCTCAAAAATTAGAAAACAGTGGATGTCATGTTATTCATGGGATTCCTGGATATAAAATTCATTGCAAATGTATTATGATCGTTAGGAAAGAAGGAAAAAATATAAGAAGATATGTTCATCTAGGAACAGGAAACTATAATGACATAACATCAAAATATTATACTGATGTGGGACTATTCACTAGTAACAAGAAAATAGCTGAAGATGTTTCTAATTTGTTTAATTTCTTAACTGGATTCTCTGAAAATAAAAATTATAAGAAACTTGTTGTATCTCCTCATTACACCAGAGATACTATTATTTCTCTAATAGATAACGAAATTAATAATTCTAAAAAAGGAATTAAGAGCAAGATAATTTTTAAAGTTAATTCTATTCTTGATAAAAAAATAATAGATAAATTGTATCAAGCTTCATCTTGTGGAGTTAAAATTCGATTGATTGTGAGAGGAATGTGTGGAATTATTCCTGAAATGAAGGGAGTCAGTGAAAATATAAAAGTTCGTAGTATTGTTGGTAAATTATTGGAGCACAGTAGAATATTTTATTTTGAAAATGCAGGAGATCCAAAAATTTATGTAGGAAGCGCGGATTTAATGTCTCGGAATTTAGATAGACGTATAGAAGTTCTTTTTCCTATCGAAGATAAGATAATTAAAAGTAGGATCATGACTATTCTAAAAATTATTCTGGCAGACAATATGAATGCTAGGATATTAGATAGTCATGGAAAATATCATCGAGCTATTTGTGATGCAGGAAATAAAATAGATTCACAACATGAACTTTTTGATTTTATGAAAATATAGAAGATTGACAAAATGAAATATCTATTCTAGACTTTCATATAAATTGGTTCGGGTGATATATGAAAAGGTTTCTTAGATATCTATTCATTTTGCTATCTTTTTTATCGTTTATCTACGGAGTGATTGTTGAATCATTTAATTTTATGCTTTTAGGAACTCTATTGTTTCTAATTTCGAATGTTGTATATTGTCTAGAGAATATACATAGAAGGATTTATTTTTTATTTTTCAATATTACTTTTTTTACATTTTTTCTTGGGCGTCCCTTAATACATATGTTAAAGTTTGAACCATGGTGGTATTTTGGAGATCAACCTACAATATTTGCTCTAAGTTCTATTATGATTTCTCTTGTTTGCATGTTTATAGGACACTATTTATCTGATAAAATTTCAAAATCTGAACCAGAAGTATGTTATTTTACTACAGTTGAAAATTCTAAATTTATATATAATCTTAGAATAATTTCTAGAATTTTATTCTATGTAAGTTTTTCGTTTTATTTTTTAGGAGAAATAGAAAAGTTTTTATTTATGAGATCACGTGATTATGCTGAATTATATTCTTCTTATAAATCAAACCTTCCTGGAATATTTAATTTTATAGGAACAACGTATAAATATTTTATGTGCATTTATTTATCTACCTTGCCATCGAAATTTGAATCATCTATTTGCTTATCATTGTTTGTGTTTTCATCTGTTCCCAGTTTTTTAATCGGGTCAAGAAATGGATTAGTACTAAATTCTATTTTTGCTTTCATTTATTATTTTACGAGAGATTCTATAAACAATAAAATATTAAAATCACAAAATAAAAAAAAGTGGATAGGAAGTTTTGAAAAGTTATGTTTGATCTTAGTATCTCCTATTCTTTTGTTTGTTCTTGGAATATGGAATTATTTAAGAGATAAACAATCATCTAATTTAGGAATTGTTGCTACATTTGTTGATTTTTTTGAAAAGCAAGGAGTATCATTTGATGTTTTATGTTTTGGATACAAATTGTTTCCTACTTTTATATCTCAAGGAGTTAATTACACATTCGGAAGGATTATAGATTATTTTAAGTACGGAAAAATATCTCAGATTTTGTTCGGGACACAACAACTATCTGAATTTCATCAATCTATTGAACATGTTCTTTATAGCAATAATTTTGCTCATAAGTTGTCATATGCTGTTTCTCCTCAAGAGTTTTTATCTGGTCATGGATACGGATCATCATTTATATTGGAAACTTATGCCGACTTCGGGTATCTTGGAATAGCATTATTCAGTTTACTTTTAGGAATATTTTTTTCAAATATTATTAAAATTATGAATAAAGGATCCATTTATATGTCTGTAGTTTTAATAGCACTAATGAATATATTTTATTTAGAGAGGGACGCGTCATCAAGATGGATTGAATTTATCGTTTATTTTCAATTTATTGTTCCAACTTTAGCATGTTATATGCTTGCCAAACTTTGCATTAAAGAATATAGTAATCGTAAAAATTTGTAGGAGAAGTTATGTTTGAACATTTTGGAGTACTAGATATATTTGCAGGAATTAGAAAATATAGATGGATATTGTCTTCTATTGTTGCTTTTTTTTCTGTCGTTTTCATTTCCTTATTCATAAGAAATATCAATAATATATCTAGACCTGATGATAATCTTTATATTTCTTCTGCAACCTACTATATAGAACCTAATCAATTTTCAATGGGAGACAATTCATCTTTACATTTTCCTGATAATTACATAGCGATGTTGAATTCTGATATGTTTAAGAAGTATCTCTTTGATAATCTGACATCGAAATATTCTTCTGAATTTATAACTAAAAAAAGCGAGTTAAAATCCAGTGAATTTAGTTTCAACGAGAATTCTGTATCGGAATTATATTATGTAAGACGTCTTCAAGGATCAATGGTTATAGAATTGTCTTCTGTTACCTATGATAAGGAACTCTCAGATTCAGTAAGAAATTGTGGACAGAATTTCATATCTAATGTTGCGGGAAAATATATAACTAGTGCATCTGCTAATGTGTCTGGGAAATTAGATAAAACAATAAAGAAATCAGAAATCAAATTAGAAAATTTTGACAAAGATGATCCTAGACTAATAGTTAAGCCTGAGTCAGAATCAAAAACATCATTTGTTCGTTTATTAATTAAAAAAGTTATATTTCCAATTTTGTTTATCATAATATTGTGCATTCTTGCTATTGTGTTGATAGGATTATTTTTTCCTACAATAAACAGACTATCTGATTTTTCAGAATATGGAATTCCAGTTATAGGACATATAGATTATTTTAGCAAAATTAAGGAGAATAAATAATGTTTGGCTTAAATAAAAAAGATTCAGTAAATCAATCCATTAAGTATATTGCAAGATTTCTGGTTAAAAATATAGAGAAGTCAAAAAATATCATTGGTATAACAGGAAGCTATGATAATAAAAAAATGAAATTTTCTATTTGCAAAAAAATTTGTGAAGAAATTCTAGAATATAAGAAAAGTGTGTGCATTTTAGATACCGATTACATGCTGGGCAGCACTGAAAAATTTGAAACTAAATCTCTCAGCAGTGTTGTATTTGATGAAGTAATTCGAGAAGAAATATCTAACTCTTCACATTCTTATGATATCGTTATAATGAATGCTCCATGTATACTTTCAAATGTAGTTTCATTAGATTATTTGTCATTGTGTAATAAAATTTTTCTATTAGAAAGATATATGTATACTAAATATAATGATTTCGAAAATATATTAGGAAAGTTGAAAGATAATAATTTGGTTGTTTCAGGAATTATTTCTTATAGTTAAGCAGAAAAACTATAGATGAGATAATCCATAATGCAACTGACGATAAATTACTAAATGCTTGTGATATTAGTAAAACGTATAAAAGCAACTGTTGCCATTCTATCTTTACATTCTAGAATTGTATGGTAGTGCACTAAAATAGTTGAAGAACATAAAAGTAATTTTGGAAGGTATAATTTGTGATACCAATAAATCCTCCCCGGCAACGCCGGAGGGAACTTGTCTTCTTTTTCAATGCCGTTTGTCACTATAAATTTCAATATAAACTATCCTAGGACATGACCCAATCATAGAGTCTAAAGATTTATAATATTCAGTAAGTGGATAATTGGGTATTGCTAAAAATGTGTAGAAACATCTAATTTATGAGAGATTACTTATATTTTAAACATATGGCATAAAGGAATTAGTTTATTTTTTTCGGTATCGCTGGAGAAAATATCTATATTTTTCAATGCCGATAATTGCTTACATTATTTTCTATCTGATATGTCATCAGGCACTCCTAAAATTCCTATCGATTTTACTAAAAATGGATATTTATTTCCATCATTTATCATCCATATATCTATATATTCCAAACTTCCTGTATCTCCTTTAGAAAATTCTTTGATAGATTGAATAGGAATGTCAGTTCCTTTAACTATAGGAAAATTAAAAACTCCAAGAGATATAGGAGGAAAAACTATACGATGTATATCGTTTTGTGCTGCTAATTTTAAACTATTAATATAAGAATTCTTAAGTTGTTCTTCTTGCTCAGAAGTAGGATCTCCACTTGGCACATATGGCCCAACAGTATGAATTATATTTTTTAATTCTTTGAAGTTTCCAGGCCTTCCTAATTTTGCTTCTCCATATTTAATTGCAATCGGTTTACCAGTATAGTTATCGATTCCAAAATTTCTATCTTGTCCTTCTTTTATCCATTTTTGCTTGTCATCTTTTACGTCATTTCCTCCTTTGTTTTCAATAGCACCAGCAAGAGCGCCATCTTGACATGCTTGATTGTTAGGACTAACAATTGCAGTTGTTAAATTATTTCCATTCTTATCCTTGACAACAAAAGGATCCTCTTTGGTATTTGCAATTAAAAGTCCAGTATTTGTACCTCCATGCCTTATTATTCTTAATGTCACTTTATTTAATTTTTTAGTATATAGAGGTTTTAATTGATTTGGATCAGATGAATTATCATTAGTTTTAAGTCCACTATGAATAAAATATCCACCAATAGGAATAACAGTAGCTGTCAAAACAAATGGCAAATATTTTTTAATTTTATAATTTGCAAAATTATCATTATCAGAAATTAAATTTTCTTGTTGCTCTTTGCTACTATTGCCATATGAGCCATAATTACAAATCATTAATAAACTTAAAAAAGTACAAAAAATTTTATTTTTCATAATGAATCCTTTCATACAACTAATGTATAATTATATTGAATCATATAAACAAAAGATTGTCAATAACAATAAAGGCATTGCAAAAGAGGGATAGAAATGATAAAAAAAAAGAATGGAAAGTAAAATGAAGTGCCCAAAATGTGGACAAATGGAAAAAACAAAAAATGGATTTCATAGAGGAA
>Ga0256405_10007388_pt1 | contig 16619 bp, 11 predicted proteins | sample RumenRJG_02DNA_FD_189096 | JGI IMG/M metagenome (GOLD analysis project Ga0256405, IMG submission 189096) | Bovine rumen microbial communities from Lethbridge, Alberta, Canada - RJG_02 | ecosystem: Host-associated > Mammals > Digestive system > Stomach > Rumen | place: Canada: Alberta...
CCTAGGTCTGAGATCTCTGAAAGAGATCGCAGTAAGTTAAAAGATTTACCACTTCTCATTGAGAAGGTGGTGTTTACTATCGCCCATAACCTTAATTTAAAAATTGCTTAAGGTCTTGGGTATAATTCTAAATATAGAACATTTTCACGAAGTGCCTAGCACCGCGCTTTCATTTAGCCGCTACGAACGGATCCCTCCGCTCATGATAGTTTTTATAGGAAAAGTTCTTGTTGATGTACCTTAAGATTGTGCTCAAGGGTTAACAGATTAAGTGCGCATGATTAAGAATATTGGTTGGATAGTATTTTGAAAAAATGTCCTCGCAATGCTAATGCTATTCTAAATCTAGCCCACTCGCAAAACTTAAGGTGTCTTTTTTGCAATTATTTACAAACTTCAAGTTTTGAGCAAAAAAGAATAGCTTTGGGAAATTTTGAATTACAATAATCTACATAGCTTATAAATTTTGTCTTTGGCATAAAGGAAACATATGCTTTTCTCAGATGTATCTAAAAGAATTAACATTAGCGCCACTGGATTTTTGTCAAACATCCATTGCCATCAAGCATATGTTGATAAGACCGATCTTATCTGCACATTGTGCTCTTCTTACAATTTTAAATTCCTAACAAGACCTCGTCGCTTTGGCAAAAGCACCATTGTTGAAACGTTAGAAGAGCTTTTTAAGCATGGTGTTAAACCTTATGATGAGCACGACTCCTACTTTAAAGGTTTAAAGATAGAAAAACTTTGGACTGACACCACATACAAAGTATTACGCATTGATTTTTCTCGTTTTGAAAAGAGCCTTATTTCAACTGCTGACGGATTGAAATCCTCCCTTAATAAGATGATCGGCAACTTTGCAAAATGCAATGAGTTTGATTTGATAAAAACTTAAGCCCTATTGATAATCTTTCAAATATGTTTGAAAAAGCTGATATAAGATCGGTAGTCATTCTTATTGATGAGTATGATGTGCCATTGACCTACAACTTAGAAAACAAAGAGAGATTTGATAGCGTAGCAGAAGTACTTAAAGCTCTGTACTCGACTATCAAGTACTATGCTAATAAGCTACGTTTTGTTTTTATAACCGGTATTACCAGATATAAAGATGCAGCGTTTTTTACACTTGGCAATACAATTCTAGATGTTTCCCTAGACCCAACCTATGCCACCATCGCAGGTCTTACGCGTGATGAGATTAAGCATTATTATTTAGATAATCTTAAATACAGCGCAACCAAGCTTTTCAACGTTGAATTTGAGAATGTATCTGATGAGATGGTCGCGGGGGTTCTTGATAAACTAGAGTTCTACTACGATGGCTATTGCTTTGATAGACTCTGTTCAAAGAAAGTTTTTTCAACTTGGTCAGTACTTAATTATTTTATCAATGAAACATCTGATTTCTTAAACTTCTGGTACGATAGCGCAGGACTTCCTTCAATTCTTGTTAAGAATTTAGATAGAATTAAAGAACAATTAATTGATCTTATCAACAACGAATACATATACGTAAAAAGCTCTGATTTTGAAAATCCAAGTAGCCTTGCAGATATGCAACCTGCTGTCCTTTTATATCAAACAGGATATTTAACTTTAGCAGCACCTAGCAACAAGCTTGAGTATCAGCTGACTTATCCAAATGAAGAAGTAAAACAAGCACTAACAATACAGCTAGCATCTCAAGTTTTCTCAAATGAAAGTGAATTTAGAAAGTTAAGACGCAGTCCTCTTGATGATATGCAAACTGTTGATGAGATAGTTGATTACTTTAACTCAATTTTAAACTTAGTTGATTACGAGTACTATCCATTAACCTCTGAGTCTGCTGTAATAAATAGCATCATGCTGTTTCTAAAAGGTCAAGATAAGCTTAAGGTTGCCGTAAATTCTCACAGTTCTAAAGGTAGATGTGATCTGCAGGTTGATAGCGATGCAAGACGATTGGTCTTTGAGTTTAAGTTTGCAAAAATTGATGATGACGTTTCAGAGCTTTTACAAAAAGCATGCACTCAACTACAAGATAGACGCTATGGACAAAGCGCTGATGCTAAAGGTGAAATTCTCCAAATTGCTTTAGTCTTTAGCCAAGAGCAAAGATGTATTACTGCTTTTGAAAAGATTTAAAGAGATTTTAATTTAGCACTTACATAGACACTTTACTTACATTCTAAAAATCACTTTTTGCTTAAAATTAAATAAAGCTCTATACTCTAAGATATAAGTTTTCCTAAGTAAGGTTGAGTCTATGTCTGAAACTTTATCTAACGATATCGGAACTGAGTATTTTGAAAAATTCATACAAAATGCAGAAACATATTATGTAGATAAAACTAGGTTTATCAAAGAAGCAATTGATAACACCGTTGCTTGCGCTCTTTTTACAAGACCTCGTCGTTTTGGAAAAACCTTATGGATGACTACGTTAAAAAGTTTTCTGGAAATTGATCCTAAACATCCAGGTAACACCTCAAAACAAGATAAACTCTTTAAAGATTTAGATATCTACAAAGAAAAAGACTTTTGCAGAGAATATATGGGGCAATACCCTGTTCTTTTCATAAGCTTTAAAAATGCCTACATGGTTACTAACTATGAGGCTGCAATTAGAACACTTGGTACTGAAATTGCTTTAGTATCTAAAGAATTTGACTACTTAAAAAAGTCTTCAAAGTTATCAACAGAAGATCAAAAGTCATTTTTACAGATACTCAACTTAGATACCTCAACAGCCACAACAGCAGAATATGAAACAACAGTTAGAGCTTCATTAAAAACTCTAACCTATCTTCTAAAAAAGCACTTTGAAAAAGACGTGTTCTTGCTCATCGATGAGTATGATGTGCCGTTTGCAAAACTTTGCAATACTAGCTTTTATGAAAACTTTAAAAGCTTATACGCCAATATGCTAAGTTCAGCACTCAAAACTAACTCGAACCTTAAAAAGAGCATTGTGACTGGCTGCCTAAAAGTTGCTAAAGAAAGCATTTTTACAGATATGAATGCGTTTAAAGCCTTTGGTCTTACTGACGACAAATTTAGAACACTTCTAGGTTTTACTAAAGCTGAAGTAGAACAAATGCTTGCGCATTTTAATCTTTCGTCAAAATTCAGAACTATTAAGAAGTGGTACGACGGTTATAAAATAGGTGGTGAGGAAATCTTCTGCCCATGGGATGTAAGTAACTACGTGCTAGATCTTGCTGAAAATCCAAAAGTTAAACCTAAAACATATTGGATCCATTCAGGCTCTGTAGATATAGTCAGAGAGATCTTTGCAAGAACACCTGATTTGTATTCTGAAAATTTCCAAAAATTAGTCAAAAGAGAAACTATTGAAGTTAAACTTACTGAAGATCTTAACTACCAAATTTTAGCTAAAGTTAATACCTCGTTAAATTCAGATCAAGACGTAGCTATTGACACTAGCGCCTTGTGGACGCTTTTGTTCATGACTGGATATTTAACCCTTGCTAAAAGGCAAACACGTAATGGCTTAAGTACTTTGTGTGTTCCTAATGAATGCATTGCAGAGTGCTTAAATGATCTTTTAAAGTGGTGCTTTAGTACCAAAAACATTCTTTTTAAAAAGCAAGTAAGTCCTATTGTTAAGGCCTTAAATTGTGGCGACACTGAAAGTTTAGAGAATACCTTATCAAATCTTTTGTTAGGTCATGTAAGCATCATGGATCATGCTGTTAAAGGGCCACAAGAAAACTACTATCACGGATTTTTAAATGGTGTTTTATCTCAAGCCTTGCAAGGACTTGTTTTAAAGTACGATAGCAATATTGAATTAGGTTCAGGTCGCGCTGATATCGCGATCGTACTCAAAGCAACTAATATTGAACAACCACCGGTTGGCGTGATTATAGAAATTAAGGCTACAAAAGATATTGAGAAAATCTCAGATAAAACCAAAGAAGCTTTAGATCAAATTGAAAGTAAAGGATACTGTAAAGGTCTTTTTGGAAAAAATCCTAGGATTAAGACTATCAATGCTTACGGCATTGCGTTTTGCGATAAAGACTGCGGTGTTGCCTTCAAAGCATACCATGCCAAAGCAACCCGCTAATATTTAAGAAAAGTTAATCTGATAGTTTTTTTTAACTAACCTTCAAGATCTTTAAAGTACTTTGAAAGCTCAGAAACAACTAAGGTACTAACACTCATACCTTTAAGTTTAGCAAGCTTTACAATTTTCTCTTTTTCTTCAGTTGTGCAGTTTAAGGTAAGCCTTTCTTTTCTGCAAAGTGCTGGATCTTTAGTTGCACCTTTTGGTCTACCTGAGCCTTCGCGACTGCCACCATGACCATTAGCCATTACAAATACCTCAAAATAAGAGAGGCAAATAGGTCAATAATAAGCAGTGCCACCATCACGTAGAAGGTGTAGCGAATGAACTTATTTGACATGAGGCTTGCTTTCTTTTCCATTTAAAACTCCAAACAAAAATATGTATATTCAACTATACACCAATCAAGTCAGTTTTTCACAAATGATCTTCGATAGGCTCTTTATCACCCAAAATTTTTCGCAAAAGTCTTATCCTCAAAAATCTTAACCATCCGTCATATAAAATAATCAATTTCATCTATAATTAGCAAGAGAACTTTTGTGCCCCAAAAACTACTGTGAAGAGAAAAACATGGATTTTGATCAATTAAATGCAAGATTGCCAGAAGGTACTTCAGACTTTAAAGACATTATTAGCTCAAATTGCGTGTACGTTGATAAAACACAATACATCTATGGTTTGGCTTTGAAAAAAGGTCAATATTTTCTCTCAAGACCTCGTCGCTTTGGAAAAAGTACCTTAATTTCTACCTTTGAAGAACTATTTTCTCATGGTGTTAAGCCATATGATGGTCACGAGTCTTATTTCAAAGGTCTGTATATTGAAGATAAATGGACTGATGAAAAAGAATATCTCATCATGAGATTAGACTTCGCAGAGCTCTTTTCAGATTACTGCAACACAGGCAATGATTTTGAAATTAGATTTATTCAAGTCTTAAATGAATTTGCAGAACAATTTGGTATTGCTCCAAAAGAAAACGCAAAAGTTTCAGATGCCTTTAGCAACATTCTTAAAAATGTTAACAATCAAAGTCTAGTCATTTTAATTGATGAATATGATTTTCCATTAACTCAAAATATTAATCGCCCTGAAGTTTTTGAAGGCATTGTTAAAGTTTTAAGAACCTTTTATCAATGCATGAAATCAAATTCAGGTAAATACCGTTTTGTATTTATTACAGGTATTACTAGATATAAAGACACAGCAATATTTACTGCCGGCAATACAATTAAAGACATATCTATGATTCAAAGATATGGTCAAATCTTAGGTTACACTAGGGACGAAATTAAGCAATTTTTTCCAGATCATTTAAGGTATTCAGCCTCTGTAAGATTCAAAAAAGAAATGGAAAATGTTTCAGACAGTGATATTGAATCTTTACTAGATACTCTTGCAACCATGTACGATGGCTATTGTTTTGATGAAAATATTGAAACCCACGTCTTTTCCACTTGGTCAATTATTTCCTTTTTTGGAGATGATCTTGCTAGCTTAAAAAACTATTGGTATGAAAATGGAGGTGGCTTGCCATCTATTCTAAAAAACTATCTAACAAGCATAAAAAGCCAATCCTTAGAGCTTTTAAAATCAAATCAAATTGCTGTAGATAAAAATACATTCTTAAATCCAAGCAATTTAGATTCTATGGATGTTAGAGTACTTTTATGCCAAACAGGATATTTGACTTTTAAAGATAAAAATGAAGAAAACTTCTATTTGAAGTTTCCAAATCAAGAGATAATCAGCTCTTTTAAAACTTTATACTTCATTAACTGCTACACGGATAATCTGCAAAGAGATGCTTTAAAAGCTTGCAAAATTGAAAACTTAGCAACATCAAAAGATATTGTTAGCTACTTTAACCGCATCTTAAATGCTGTAGATTATGAGCACTATCCTTTAACTCAAGAATCAGCTATCACCAATTCTTTATTCATGTTCTTTAATGGATATGGTGTTACTTACACTAACGTGAATGTGCATAGCGCAAAAGGTAGAGCAGATTTAATCATTGATGATGGCCATCGTCGCATTGTCTGTGAGTTAAAATACGCAAAAGAAAGTGACAATGCAGAGAGCTTACTCAAAGAAGCTTGTGAGCAGATTGCAACAAGAGAATATGGTGATACAGAACCAAAGCCTCAAGAACTTTTAAAACTAGCTTTAGTTTTCAGCGAAAAAGATAGAAAGTTCACTTTGTATAAAGAGTGTTAATGCACTTTATTTAAAGGTCTTATGCTATGCCAATAAATCCAGACAACTACGATTTTAATAGAGTGCTGATTTCTGGATATGTTGACAAGACTGGCACTATTTCTTTTATCAATCCCCTTATTGATAGTGAAAATGCATTTTTGTGCATCGCAAGACCTCGTAGTTTTGGAAAATCAGTAGCCTTAAAGACCTTAATTGCATACTACTCTAAAGGCTGTTACTCCAAAGATATCTTTTCAAAATATGAAATTGCCCATGATCCATCCTTTCTTGAGCACCTTAATCAGCATAATGTAATTTATTGGGATATGAGTAGCTACGGTACACCAGAGGCTGATTTTGACCAATTTTTAAAAGAATTTAATAAGCAAGTGATACGAGAATTAACCTATGCTTATTCTGATTTGTTTAATGGATACCAAGCAACCGATGTCATAGAAGCCTTAAAACATATTAAGTTAACCTCCAATGAGAATTTATCTTTTTAATTGATGAATGGGATGCACCTTTACGTTGGTTAAAATCTGAAAACGATAAAAAAGCTTACATCAATATCTTAAGAAAGCTATTTAAAACTGATCTATCATCAATTGTGTCTTTAGCTTATCTAACTGGCATCTTTCCAATTGGCAGATACGATACACAGTCTGCTTTAAACAACTTTGATGACATCAATATGCTCACGCCAGAATATGATCTAACAAGGTATTTTGGCTTTACTGAAGGTGATGTGCAGAAGTTGTGCGCTGAGAATAATCTTAGCTTTGATGATGCTAAAAGTTGGTATGACGGTTACCATATTGGCAATCTTGAGATCTACAATCCGTACTCAATTACAAGACTTATTCAAAGAAAGACTTTTAAATCCTATTGGTTACAGACAGGCTCCTTTGACTCAATTTTAAAAGCGATCCACCACAACGTCGATGGCATACGCGAGATCGTCTTATCTTTAATGGGTGGTAATGCCTATAAAGACTGCTATGTTTCACAATATAAGAACTCAATTTTTGAGATTAAAGATAAAAACACAGCCTTAGTCTATCTCATTCACTTAGGCTATTTAACTTATCAAATTCTTGATGATGGAACTAATAAGATCACCATTCCGAATGAAGAAATTAGACAGGAATTCATCAATAATAATACTAGCGCTGATACCATTTTTGATGGATTTGAAGAGTACTTTGAAAAGTCTAAGAAAGCTGCTAATGCACTTTTAGAACAAGATGTATCAAAGCTTGAAGAGAGTTTTGATTACTTTCACAATCAAAAGATCTCCTACAAAGATTACAACAATGAGATTGCCTTAAGATATGTGGTCAAAGATGCGCTATTTGCTTTAGAAAAATTCTATAAACCACCTTTTGATGAAATACCTACGGGTAAAGGTATTGCTGATATTGCCTATGAACCTAAACCACAATTTGCAGCGCATAAACCTTCCATTGTAATTGAGCTTAAATGGAATAAGTCAGCTAATACTGCCTTAGAGCAAATCATTAGTAAAGACTACGTCTCAAGATTTAAAGGATCAGGTGATGGCGTGCTATTAGTTGGTGTTAACTGCGATGCTAAAAACAAAAAACACAGTGTGGAATTTAAGTTTAAAAAATAAGACATTTTGATTTTAGATACAAAATATTACTACAAAATTTTAAGATAACACTTTGATTTTAAGTTACTTTTAAGATTTAACTGTCAAGGTATTTGAGTGCATTGAAGCCTATGAAAGCGATTTCCAATCACAGATAAACTTCGCCTTCTTAAGCCTAACTTTGAGCAATTGAAGTTAGTCTTTTTAGTTTTCTAAAGCTTAATTTTTTCAATCTTAACTAAGCATTTCTTTTTGTAAAAAGCCAAGCCTACAGCTATGATTTCACTTAAATCAAAGAAATCCTCTTGACCTTTGTCGTAGTTTTTAGCATGGATTTGAGTAAGTGCAGCATTTGACTGCACCTCTAGATCTTTTATATCTTTAGCAGCCTTAATTTCAATTATCACACCTAAAGATTTCTTTCTAATATCCTCTTGGGGAATGATAAAACTTATATCAGCAAATCCATCACCTAAGCTTAAGTTAGACTTATAGCGGTATTTTTTACTTTCACAGACCTGAGAGAATAGACCATCTAAAAAGCCTTGATAGAAGTATTCCTTAGGACCACCTGAAGAGATATCTCTAGTATTAACATAACGAAGCATTAAGTTATTTAAAATAGTCTCTAATGACTCAGCGTCACCAATGCTTATTGACTGCAATATTGGTGAGATCTTTGTTTTAAAATCAAGATTATTATTTGAAAAACACCACTTTAAGAGTTTTACAATCGCACCATGAACTGAACGATTAGGTATCTTTAAGAAGGTTTTATTATCAGTTGAAAGCTCGGTGTCTAAGGTTAGGTAACCAGTAATATACATTAAGTTCCAAAAGTAGTTTTCATCGTCATTTGAAAAGAGTAATTGGTAGTTAAGGTTCTTTTCAATTGCAACTTCAATGCTTTGACCGTCAATTAACTTTTGAAAGCCTTCGGTGTAATTCTCCGGATCACGCTTGTAGATATCTTGTAGTAAATCTAGACTGCCTGTGTTAACCCAATAAGGTTCAGTTTTTGCGTTGATGTCGGCTGTAAGTGCTCTTACATACTTAATTACATCCCAAGGGCAGAAGATATGATCATGTCCAAAGTTATAGCCGTCATACCATTCTTTAAAGGTCTCGAATTTATCTTCAAGATGGTAGTGTTTAAGCATCTTTAAAACTTCAGATTCGGTAAAACCATAGAATGACGAAAACACAGGATCATTAAAATCGACACTTTGGAAATTATTAAATCCTGTAAAGATGCTCTCTTTAGCAACTTGCAGACATCCTGTAAGAATACCTACTTCTAAATAACGATTAGTCTTTAGGGCATTAGACAGCATCTCAGCATAGACATCTTTTAATTGCTCATAAAAATGAGTATTAGCAGTTTTTGCTAAAGGTACATCATACTCATCAATAAGAATAACTACCTTTCTGCCTGTTTTAAGGCTTAAAAACTGAGAGATATTCAAAAGAGAATTTTTGATGATTGTTTTTTTATCATCTAAGCTGTAATTTTTTTCATTAAAAGCTTTAATCTTTTTAAGTTTGTTTTTAACTAAAGACAATCTTGGATCAAGAACTTTAAAATACTTAAAAATTCCATTTCTTTTTGTCGAAACATCGTCAATGTGAATAGCTAATTGACTTAATTTTTCACCAAGATTATTAAGAGCTTCATTAAGAGAATCTAATGAGGAAACACCTTTTAAAGAAATTGAAATTACAGGAAAATTGCCTAAATACTGTTTCACAAAAGCCTTGTCTTTAAAAATTTCTAAGTCTTTAAAGAGCGAAGTTGCTTTAGATTTGTCTTTAGGATTTTCGTAGTTTAAGCCTACGAAGTTTTCAATCATTGAGATTGTAAGGGATTTTCCAAAACGACGAGGTCTAGTAAATAAGAATACTTTTGTTTTCTTGCCTAAGATGGATTTTAAATAATTAGTTTTATCAACGTAGTAAGCATCATCTCCAGACGAAAATTCTGAAAAATCTTCATTGCCAACAATTTCTGCTACATCATCAATCATTTTAAAATCCTTTTAAATCTCTATTTGATTATAGTCTAAATTGGCCTTTTTAGTAAGGTTAGCAAATACTACTTGAGAGCATATTTTCCGACTTTAAGTCTTAAAAAAAATCAGTTAAATGAAGGCTTATAGATCAACACTTTTAAGAAATATTACTATAAAATTTTAAGATAATGCTTTGATTTTAAATTACTTTTAGGATTTAAATGTCAAGGTATTTTAAAATTAGTGATTAAGCCATTTTGCGTTTATGTTACTAGTGATTTTTTAGCTAAAAGCAAAAATGGCTTAAATAAAGAAAAGCAGCCGTGTTAAATGGCGTTTGAGTCTATGTTACTAGTCAAAACTGCATTTTAAGTTTGCCCTTTTCCTACAACTTCCAATACTCTAATTACTTCGCAACAATCAAAACTCTCTTTTGCTCATTATCAACGTAGAACTCATCAAACTTTGATAGATATGTAACAAGATCGTAATTGTAGATTTGCACTCCACAATCATCTTTTACAGCCTTAATAATGTCTTTAAAAGCAATACCATTAAAGCTTACAAACTGCTTTACATAGTTAGAGACTATCATCTCACGCACTTCGCCACGTTTAGCAAAAATTAAAGAGTGAACAGTGCCAAAGATAGTGCCAATATAGCCATCTAAACCATATCTTACAAGTGAGCTAAACAAGGTTTCATTATCTATAAATAAGTCATTAAGTTTATGTTTAAAACCAGCTTTTAGAAGTGTTGATTGCATGAAGTACTTGATGTTGTTTTCTTCAATAAAAGTCTTTAGACACTCTATAAAATCTTTAATATCATTTTCTGAAATACCCAGAATTGAGAATTTTGTGTAGATATAAGGCTTATTTTCAATAAACCCCAGGTTACCTAGATGCTCGTTAAAGAAGCCGGCAAAACCATATCTAATGCTTTTTGGGTAGCTTGTTAAATCTACTACATCTTTACCATCGAACAAATGATTACAGTAAGCTGAAGCAGAATTAAAGCATTTTCTTACACAAAAGCCGCCATCATATTGAGCTTGGGCAAAATGATTAAATCCAAGCTCTGATATAAGTTTTTCTGGAATGTTTTGTGGTAGTTTTGACCTATAACTATCATCAAGGCTATTGAGTAAACTTTGGTATTTAGCATTTAAATCCTTATAGCCAACAAATTCACCTTGAGTAAAGTCTTCTAAAGAGGATCTAAGCTCCTGTGGGACCACAATCTGGACACAAGAGTACATCTTGGTGCTATTGGTATAATATTCTTTTAGCTTTACAAGATAATTGGCTTGAAAGCCTTGTGGGTCAATACCATATTTGTCGTAAAAAAGAGAAGAAAAGTCTTCACGAGAGAGTTCTGTATACTCTTTAAGCATCTCTAAAGCTTGATTTTCAATTGAGTTTTGACCAAAGGTTACATAAGGCGATCTTGTCAAAGTAATATTGGTAAATTTGTCAGGATACCTATCAGCTAATATTCTTAAGATCTTATGAAGTTCATAGTGATCTTGAATATCTAGCTGCTCTTTAAGCTCAGGAAAATCTTTGAGTATTTTTAAAGTTGATAGCTCAACGTTCTCATATAAAGGCAAAATCTCTAACAGAGTTTGATAGTTATGAGTATCTATGTCATAGAACCTGCTAGCACCGGTAGCTGTTAAAATAAAGTTGCTATTTGAGTTAGTAGTTCTTGTGCTGATATATCTTTCCTTGATCCCTAATTTATCAAAAGAAGCACCTTGTATACCACTGATAAAGGCAGTGTATTTTTCAACAATCTCTGCATTACTCTTAAACCTATAGTCTTTTACTACATGGCTAAAGAAGTAAGTTAAAACTGAGATCCTGTTATTTTTGATAAACAAACCATCAATGTTCAAAGCTACGTCGTTTAAGCAAGAAAGTAATTTACCTTTAGCGCTAGCTGATAAAGTTGGTTCATAATATAAATCTAATAATGATGTTTCACCAATTTTCTCAAGCAGCACATTCTCGTAAAAATCGACTGTATGCTCAGGTAAATCAAAGATAGAGGCAAAATGTGATTTTTGATTTGACCAATCATATTGAGTAAATAGCTTTAGATATTGACCTTCTTTGGTAAAGAGCATCTTCTCTTTGTAGTATGAGGAAAACTTTACTACTATTTGACGGATGCGCTCGCGGGTATTTCCATTTTGCTCTCCAACCTCTTCTAAGGTCATACCATTTAATCTTTTTAAGACAATATCTTTTTCTTTATTGTTCTCTTCAAAGAAACTGCAAATTACACTTTTTGCATCTAGTAGGGACACTTGTTTTCCAAAGACATGTAGATAATTATGGTAATAGCTATTACTCAAGATTTGATTTAAAGCTCCTGCTGATAGCACTCCTAATTTGTCAGCAACCATATCAAGAGAGGCACTGCATACAAGATCTACAAAGATCTTATCTTTTAAGAACTTTAAAAGGTAATACTTAAAGATATTAGTAGAGGCAATGACTGACATTGCATTTACGTTATTTTGACCTAAAAAGGCAAAGGAGTTTAATGTTTTGTTTTCATCCTTGCTGATACCTAAAACTTTAAAAAGAGTGCCTAAATCCTCTGGGCTTACTTCTTCATCGATTTGGCAATTGATATCTTTTAATGGGTTGCGTAAAAAGCTTTTTTTTAATTTATCAACTTCCTTGACTGTAGAGCCGCCGATATTACCTAAATTTTGTAAATTGCGAAGACCGAAAAGCTCACCTAAAGTTACAATGTGGTCACTATCTAAGCTGTTGTAAAGCCTAGTTGGGATCTTAAAATCCTTAACCTTCTGCTCATGAGGATAGTCATATATTAAATTGGTGTTTTCTAAAAGTGGTGATACTTCGTTGTGAGTTGTATTAACATCAGCTACATAAGTCTGATGACTTAAAAATTCTAATGGGTTAACACTCATTTTTAAGGTATCAACTGATACTTTTAAAGTTTTACTTAAAAGATTAAATATGCTCTCAATAGACTCATTGTCGTTTTTCTTAATAATATTTAGACAAAGTAAGTGCTTAAATAAAGTGCTAGAAGTTATTGCATCTTCAAGACTTTCACCAAAATGAACCGAGCAACTTAAAAGTAAGTACAGTCTTTGATAGTGTTTATCATCAATATTTAAGATTGTGCGTAGCTCATTGAGAATTGCCTCATTCTCCTTAGATAAAGTAGGGTAAGGATTTTTAAGCTCAAAAGGAATGTAATAAAGCTTTTTTAAGGCAGCCACCTCGGATACGCATTTAGCACCAGCGTTTTTTAAAGATTTAATCTCTGTGTCTTTTAAGGAAAACAACTGACCTAAGGTAAGAATGTTATTGTGCTTAAGCACGTTGCCTAATCTCACGGATAAAGTTAAGGTTGAAACACTTACATCATCATGAAAATCTTCAATATAAGTTAAATTGTCATTAAAATCGTAGTAAGGCATCTTTTGTATCCTATGTTTTTTGTTGTTTAGTGAGCATATAGACCTTGTTAACTGCTTTATGCTTATGTGCTAAATACTAATTAAAGCATTGTAAAGGATCGTCATCATTTAGAGTTTTAATTGACTCGCATTATGGAATGACGGAGCAAAAGACAAATTCAACATAGAGTCTATCAAAAGCTCTTTTTACCACTATCTTTCAACTTCAATATAACCATAATCAATCCCACAAGGTATCGCTTGCAATAAACACATAAGCTTCAGCATTACCTTCTTTTAAATCTCTGTCATGGATTAAGTTGAATCCCAAATATCCCTTATAAGGATCTTCCAACATGAAAGGTATATGCTCACAATACTCATCTACAGGCTTCTCAAACGTCTCAATATCAGGCCACTCTCCAAGTTTTAAGCCATAGCAAGCTCTATGAAACAAGAAGTACACATTGGCATTTTCTGGGGTAACTTTTTTACTATCAAGAAGTGCTTGAGTCATTCTTGAAACCTGCTCATAAGCATTGTCACCAAATGCTTTTAGCTTAAATACCTTAGTTGTTTTTTTACTGTTAATAGCACCAACAAGATCATTTGTTCCACCATCATAAAATGAATCACTTCGTTGGGCAGATTGTAAAATTGCAATTTCCCTTAATAGCCCCTTACAAGCTTGTTTTAAAGAGCCTTCAATTTTAACAATATCACCAGACTCATTGATAATAATTGGAGAAATCTTATGCTCACAATATACAGCTTTACAATAAAAATGTCCTGTTTTTAAGTCGTAGTGAATATCATCGTCGACTGCATCAGAAACTTGGTCATATTTTGCTTTAAGCTCTTTTACATTATTACCAAGATCAACTTTCTGGATGTTGTGATATTCACAATTGAAGATCTTCTGTCGCAACTATCTTAGGACAGAGGGATGACAAAGAAATTGGCGTAAACGCTGATACATGATATAGGTTCTAATCTTAAGACAGAATCTAAAACTAGAACGATTTGATTCTGCCTTTTAAGTTTAGAGCTGTTGCTAATAAGTGATCTTCAAAAACATATACTTGATGATAAGGAAACTCCGCTATTTAGTCTTACCATAATCAGCTTTAGTTCTTGTTACCGCTCTTAAGAAAAAGAAGATCACTTTCTCAAAGAGCTTGTATTTAAACACTCAAGCTCCACTCGGCAATCTTTCTTATAGAAGGCAATGCCAAACACCCTGATCTCTTTTAGCCTTGGGTAATTTCGCAATAATCCTTGTGCATAGTGTTTTTCTTTGACTTGCTCAATTGCATCTTTGGCTAAAGTTATCATTTGCTCATCGGATTTAGCCGCTTTAATCTCGATGATAAAACCTGTCTTTAGGACAGCTGGCTTATTTTCAAGTTTTAAAAGAAAACTAAAATCAGCTCTGCCATCACCAAGTTCTGTGTTTGATGCATATTTGTTTTCTGATTTATTTAGAAGAGCAGATAATCTGCCATTTAAGAAAGCATGGTACATGCTCTCTTTGTCGGTGCCTTTTTGGGTATCGTAGATGCTTACGTAAGTTGCTAAGGTATCTTGTAAGTATTCTTCTAAACAAATAGGATCTGTTTGTTTTAGAGCAAATAGAAGCTCTGGTAAGGTTTCTTTGAACTTTGGATTTGCTTTAGTAAAGCACCACTTGATAGCATTACCTAATTCATCTCTTACAGATAAATTTGGAACTACAAGTGAAAATGTTTTTTCTGTGTTGCTTGGCTCATTATATGTAACTTTATCAATCGCGTTAGGATCTTTTGCCAAAGTTAAGTAACCTGATGAGTACAAAAAGCTCCAAAAGTAATTAGAATCATCACTATTACCTAAAATCTCATAGTTAATATCTTTTGACAAGGTAACTGTTAAACTCTTGCCATCTAGTAAGTTTTGCAAGTCATCAGCATACGTATCAGGATCTTTTGCAAACATGAGAGACACCTGATCTATGTTACCTGTACCTCCCCAGTAGCTTTCTGGTCTTTGCTTTGGATTAACTAAAATTGCTTTAGTTCTGCTTATAACATCCCAAGGACAGAAGATGTCATCATCACCTATATGATAGCCGTCATACCATTCTTTGTATTCAGCGTACCTATCATCTAAGCCGTAATAAGAGAGCATAGTTTTAACTTCATCGGTGGTAAAACCAAAGAGCTTAGAATAATCATAATTATCTAAGCCACAGCTGTAGAAGTTATTAAGACCTGTAAAGATACTTTCTTTAGCAACTCTTAGACAACCGGTGATAATTCCTTTTTTTAGAGATTCGTTGTTTTTAAGTGCTGAGCTAAATAATTTAGATATAAAGTCTCTTATCTTCTGGTAAAAGTCAGTATTAGCAGCCTTTGACAAAGGAACATCGTACTCATCAATTAAAACAATGCATTCTTTTCCTGTGTAGACTAATAGATCTTGAGTTAACTCTCTTATCATTCTTTCAGCTACAGCCTTCTTTTTTACAGGAGATAAAGCATTGTCACTGATGGTTAAGATGTTTTTTAGTTTTTGAATTTTTTCTGCTGATAATTTGTCGCAGTCTAAAAGAAAATTAAACTTTTCAACAGAGTTTGATAGTTCTTCGTACAAACTTTGTAGAGCATCTTCGTAGCTATTAGTATCCCAAGCTTCTTTTAAAGATAAAAAAATTACAGGGTACTGTCCCATGTATTTATCGCAGAACTCTTTATCTTTAAAAATTTCTGTATCTTTAAAAAGTGCTATTTGTTTAGACTTATCACTTGGGTTTTCGTAATTCATCTCCAAAAAGCTTTGAAGCATGGAAATAGTAATTGATTTACCAAAGCGCCTTGGGCGAGTGAAAAGAATGGAGGCGCTACCATCTTCCATGATGGTTTTGATATATTTCGTTTTATCCACGTAATAACAGTCATTTATAATAAAGTCTGAAAATACCTTTATATCAGTTGCAACTTTTTTTAAACTTTCACTCATTCTAAAGACCTTAAGTTAGGAAAACTTGTCTTCTTCAATTATAGATTCTTTAGGTAAGTTTTGTAAGTTTAAAGGTCAATTTATAGAGTAGATCAACATAAGATCAAACACTGCATTCTAGTTAAGTGACTCAGTGTGGTGAATAACCTCTCCCTAAAGGGAGAGGCTTCGAAGATCAGACCTTAAATATTGCTACTTAAGACCTATCTTCATCTAGAGGTGTTAGCTCCTATTAGGGAGTTTAACAACCTCGGGTGTATT
>Ga0256405_10007389_pt1 | contig 16619 bp, 15 predicted proteins | sample RumenRJG_02DNA_FD_189096 | JGI IMG/M metagenome (GOLD analysis project Ga0256405, IMG submission 189096) | Bovine rumen microbial communities from Lethbridge, Alberta, Canada - RJG_02 | ecosystem: Host-associated > Mammals > Digestive system > Stomach > Rumen | place: Canada: Alberta...
ACTTCCCATTCTGCACCATCGAGCCGAACGTAGGGGTGATCACCGTTCCTGACGAGCGTCTCATCAAGCTGGGCGAGATATGCCATCCCGAACGCGGCGTCATCCCGACGACCGTAGAGATTGTCGACATAGCGGGTCTGGTCAAGGGCGCCAGCAAAGGCGAAGGACTGGGTAACAAGTTTCTGGCTAACATCCGTGAGACGGACGCTATCATCCATGTGCTGCGCTGTTTCGACGACGAGAACGTAGTGCATGTGGACGGTTCGGTGAACCCCGTGCGCGACAAAGAGATCATCGACGCCGAGCTGCAACTCAAGGATCTGGAGACCGTCGAGAGCCGTATCCAGAAATGCGAGAAAGCCGCCAAAGCCGGAGGGGACAAGGCCGCCAAACTGCAACTGGAGGTACTCGTCAAATACCGCGAGGCACTGTCGCAAGGCAAGAACGCGCGTACCGTAGAGCTGGACAACAAAGAGGAAGAAGCCGCAGCCAAAGACCTCTTCCTGCTGACCAACAAACCCGTGATGTATGTGTGCAACGTTGATGAGTCCGCCGCCGTGAGCGGCAACGCCTATGTAGAGCAGGTCAAAGAGGCCGTCAAGGACGAGGACGCGCAAGTGCTGGTGCTGGCTGCGAAGATCGAGAGCGAGATAGCGGAGCTGGAGACCTACGAGGAGCGGCAGATGTTCCTCGGCGAGATAGGGCTGGAGGAGAGCGGCGTGAACCGTCTTATCAAAGCTGCCTACGCGCTGTTGAAGCTCCGTACGTTCCTCACCGCAGGAAGCGACGAGGTACGCGCATGGACGTTCCGCGAAGGCATGAAAGCGCCTCAGTGCGCCGGTGTCATCCACACGGATTTCGAGCGGGGCTTCATCCGCGCCGAGGTCATCAAATACGATGATTTCGTAGCCCTCGGCGGAGAGGCACAATGCCGTGCGGCGGGTAAGTTAGGCATCGAAGGAAAAGACTACCTCGTGCAGGACGGAGACATCATGCACTTCCTGTTTAATGTATAAAACGCAGGGGAGAGGAGTAAACCGAAAATGCGCAGTCATTTTGGCCTACGCGGCCTGAGCGTACTTGACCTTTAGGGCGCGCTCACAAGCGAGCTTGCAGCGTGCCTAAATGCCAAATCCGCTGTTGACGCCCCGATGGGCGACAACAATGACTGCATCCGAAAATACGGGATTTCATCCCTCAAAAAAATAAAAAAAATGGGCTGACTACGGTAGAATCACCCTCAAATAAAACAAGTATATACTATGCAGACGAAAGAGCGCATGAGTATTCATATAGTAGAAGAACCTAAGAGACAAGAACTTATACGTATCTGCTATGGAATTATCGGATGCATGCAAGAGGTGCATAATCAATTAGGTTCCGGACTGCCCGAATATATCTATCAGGAAGCGCTGACTACAGAACTGCATACCAAGGGTTTTAAGGTACATAAAGAGTTAGAATACCACCCGCTGTATAAAGGAAAAGAGATGAAATCCTATCTCAAGATGGATTTAGTAGTGGAAAGCAGTACAGGAAACATCATCATTGAATGTAAGGCTTTAAGCTCGTTGACAGAAAAGGAACATTACCAAACATTCGGATACTTACGCGGGACAGGGTGGCCTATAGCCATTTTAGTTAACTTTGGAGCAAGCCCGAAAGCACAGATTGAGCGGTACTACTATGAGAACGGCATAATAAAAGTATTTTAATTGGAATTAGTATTATAAATTATGGATATAATTGAAAATCTGTTAGGTTATGGCTGGTGGGTCGGCGTGGTGCTGATTGTAGCCGGTTTTGTGGCGTTAGTGAAAGGTGCGGACTGGCTGGTGGACGGAGCTTCCGCAATAGCCAAACGGTTCGGAATCAGCGACTTGGTCATCGGCCTGACCGTCGTAGCGTTCGGCACGAGTATGCCGGAGTTTGTGGTGAACATGGTATCGGTAGCGGAAGGAAGCACCGACCTGGCCATCACCAATATCTTAGGTTCGAACATCATCAACACTTTTGTTATCCTGGGTCTCACGGCACTGGTCTATCCGATCACTTCGCAGAAACGCAGCCGTGACTTCGACATCCCGCTCTCCATCATCGCCGGCGTGCTCGTCTTCGCCTTTGTGGCGGTGCGTTCGCCGTGGGGCGACGTCATGCCGGCAGGCGACTGCGGCGACGACCGAGGCATAGGACGTATCGGCGGTATCGTGCTACTGGCCATGTTCGTCTATTTCCTCTATAACACCTTCCGCCATGCCAAAGACCACCCAGAGGAAGGACCAAGTGAAATGGCAGAAACCCCTCCCCAACCCTCCCCTCAAGGGAGGGAGATGAGTATTCTCCGTGCTCTATGCTTGATTCTCGGCGGACTGGTTGGACTGGTAGTCGGCGGCGAACTGATTGTGAAGAGCGCCGTGGACATCGCTACGCGGATGGGTGTGAGCGAAGCTATCATCGGTCTGACGATAGTCGCTCTCGGCACCTCCCTGCCGGAGTTAGCCACCTCCGTCATAGCGGCTACGAAAAAGAATGCGGACATCGCATTGGGCAATGTGGTGGGTTCGAATATCTTCAATGTGTTCTTCATCCTCGGCACCAGCGCCGTCGTTCATCCCCTGCCTGCGTACGAGGGCATCGAACTGGACGCCTGGGCAGCCGCGGCAGGAAGCCTCCTTGTCTGGCTGTTCGTGAAGTCCAACCACGCGCGTCAGATCAAACGGTGGGAAGGCGGCGTACTGCTACTGGTCTATGCCGGCTATCTGACCTACCGGCTGATGAGTCTTTGAGCGTATTGACAGCGTACTGGCAGTACTATAACGTCATTTATATGGTCTAGGTATGGTCTAGGTATGGTCTAGCCATGACAGGTTTTAGAAAGTGTAGAAATGGCTCCGTTAATCAGTATGGCACTTTCTTCCGAGATCCAGTTTGCCCGACAGGCTTTGTCCACGAGTCTCATGTAGTCGTGCGTGTATCGCTGCCGGTCAAACGGGCCTGCCATCCGGGCTACGGCATTGACATAATGATTGATGATTTCCACCTCCTCCGGATACCCACTCAGCAGCACCGCCTCTATGTCATTTCCCTGATAAGCAAGAGCTTCCGCATAATCCATCAATCCGGATCGGACTATACGGATCTGCTGCGCCGTAAAATGAGCGTTCAGGGTTGCAAAATCTGCCGTACACATATATTCATACAGTTCTTCTCTGGTCATCGAAGAAGGAATTTGGCCACACTCCAGTACTTCCCGGACCAAACAGCGGTGCAGTTCTCCTATCTCGGAACCGATAGGAGCATGTCTGTTCTTTGCCGAACGGTTCTTTTGCGGAGTGTCCGCCGACGGATACAATGCGCATATACCATCCTCCGGTTCGCATTCTCTCCAATAAGCATCTATATAATAAGCGGCCCCGTACACAAGTCCGCCGATGATGGCTCCTTCTGTCTTTCCGTAGCGTCCGCCGATGATGGTTCCTATTCTCGCCCCTCTGCCGTCCGGTGTTAGCATATCGTGCCCCCAGTGTTTCATGTCCCCGGATGTTCCGGGCATGGTGATGATGGCGGTGAGCAGTCCGTAGGCGCTGTCCAACGCATTCAACTGTTGCTCCACGTGATACCAAGATGCCGCACCGGCTTCCTGCTGCGCGAGAATCATAAAGATAGCCAATCCATAAAGATACTTTTTCATTTTCATATACATTTTTGATAGTTAAACATGCTTCTGTTTCATCTTCCCGAGAGTCCGTATAGTTAGATGAAATCCGATGCAAAATTACTACAAAAAAGTGTATTCTTCCAAATAAAAAAGTACTAAAAATAGCTGTTCGTACAAAACGTAACTACCTTGTTTTCAGGAGTTTTATATATTTCCCTATACTAAACCGCCTTCCAAAAATACCAAAGTGCTCTCTTTCGCACAGCCCCCAACAAAAACGCACCTGCATTTGAGCAAGTGCGTTTTTCGTTTGGGCGGTTACGTACGGCGTTTATGTTCAGCCTTCGGGAAGCGTCTCCTGGAGCATGTTCTTTGCGAACTCCTCGAGGGCGGTGCTGGAGGTCAGACCGATGCGCTGGGCGATGAGTTGCCGGCGGCGGTAGAGGGTGCGTTTCTCCATGCGCAGGATCGAGCAGACCTCTACATTGTCCATGCCGATACCCAAGAGACAGATGACCAGCAGATCCAGCTCCGTCAGGTCGGGGTATTGCTTCTTGACCGTGTTGATAGGTTTCTGGTAGATGGAGAAGAGCTCCGTGCTCAGTTCCTCGATACCCTGCTGGTGGTAGATATATTTCGCCACGAGGTCCTCGCCGCGTGTCATCCGGTCACGGGCCTCCTCGGTCAAGGCGATCTTCTCCTTGACCTTGTCCAGCATCTTTTCCCGCCACTCTTCCGTCTCGGCTTCCGCCAGCTTGCGTTGCAGTTCCTGGGTGTCTAACTTGCGATTAATGATATTTATTTGAAATCCACCAATTATCATAAGTATCAACATTGCGGATAAAAATAATATCACAAAAAATGAAATATCCATAGCAAAAAGTTTTTAAAAGTTAGTATTATTCTCTATACGTTTGTTTAATTCTTCACATAGTTCTTTTGAATGTGTAATGCTATGCAAGACGAATTTTTTCTCTCCTACAGTTATTTCTATAAATCGGAATGGGGAAAATATCGGAGCTCCTTTTGACCTAGTAAATCCATTCCAATAAGACATATATCGCACCTTTGAAATAGAAGAAATAGGTATTGTTAGATTTGTTTCTGCAGAGAAATATCGCTCATTTACCATCAAATTGTTTCCTTCGATATTATATTCCCCGCTACGTATGCGTGGCACATACTCAACCATTGACAAAATTAAAAATAACACAGACATTCCCACCACGAAACCAATATTCAGATACGAAGAATTTTCAGTTCCGAATATCCAGTTGAGGACAATCACTAATAGTATTAAGAATAAAACGTAAAATAGTGTGGGGTATAGTAAGCGAAATATATACGCCCACCTGAACTCGTTGTCGTACGATACGGACGAAAGATTATTCGTTTTCATTGTAATAAAAATTTATCAAATATTACTATATTACTCCAGATCTATGTAAACATAGTTATCATATCCTGTTGCAGCATAAATAGGATAACTGCCATTCGCGATAGGCTGACAAGTCAAATTATTATCCATACATTGGATGGTATTCGTTGTATTGGTGTAAAAACTCTCTTCATATAAGGATGATAGTACTTCATTATCCGTCAGCATCATATTGTAAGGCGACTCCGAATAAACATATATTCGTTTAATGTTTCCATTTTCTATATATGGGAATCCAACAAAATCCACATGTCCTAATGCTAATAATGACATTAAATTACTATAGTTATTTGTTAGTATCCAAGAATTATTCGTATGTATAATATATTTATTGGTAAACATAGGATCCGGTTGGATATAATTCCAAGCTGTTTTGCTGCAATAGAGAGTAGAAATAGCTCCGTTGATCATTAGCGCACTTTCTTCAGAAATTAGATTATTTTGATAGGCATTATCAACAACCATCATATAATCGCGTGTATATCGTTTCCAATCATAGGGCTCAAGCGCCTGCGATACTTCATATGCATAATGTTTAATAACATTTAATTCTGCCTCATAACCAAGTTCGCTTAATTGGTTACTCCAGTCTGCTTGGTTTGTAAGAATATATCCTTCGTTCTGTTGCATGAATGTTAGGATATCATTAACTTGTTGTGATGTATAATAATTACTTAGAGAAGAAATATTTGTACTACACAAATAGTCATATATATCTTCCATAGAAGTTAATTCTACAAAATGCTCATCTTGAAACATTTCCAAAACTAAACAATTATGTAAGTCTCCTGCTTCAGAACCAATTGGTGCATAAGAATCCTCAACGAAGCGATTTCCTTGATGTGTATAAACGAATGGGTTATTAGGGTTTATCACAGTCTGAGTACCATTTGTATCTTTATATGCTAAGTATGACATAGCAGCTCCAACGCATACTCCTATACCAAGTATTAGTGGATTCGAAACAAAAAGTGCTCCTGCAAATCCAACACCACCACAAAATCCACCGAGATCATCTTTGGCTATGCCCCAGGCAGACCCCATATTATTAAAATCCCAATTAGTATAGTTCGGGACTTCTTCTATGCCCCCGGGAATACTTGGCGAGCGTCTGATGTTTTTGGTCAGTCCGTATGACATATCCAGTGCTTTTAATTGTTGTTCCATCTGATTCCAAGATGCCGATTGGTTGGCATTTTGTGATGCGATGGTCTCATTTGCAGGTGCGTTTTTGTCTTCCTTGCAGGATTGCATACTTACTCCTAAAATAAGGAAGATCATTAGATAATAAAAATACTTTTTCATTTTTGTAAACATTTTTTAATTGTTAAACTTGTTCGGATCTTCCCTTGCCGTGGCGCCCGGTTGGCTTGGAAAATCGGTGCAAAGTTACTACAAAAATGTGTATTCTTCCAAATAAAAAAGTACTAAAAATGAGTCATCGGCTATTTTATAAATATCTTGTTTTCTGTTATTTGCATATTCTCGCAGTACTAAAGCCTGTGCAAAAAGTACTAAAGCGCGTGCTTTAGTACTATAGTTTCTTGTGTTTCCAATAGAAATAGAGGAGTGCGCGGATATGAGCGCGTCCTAAGCGGGAGAAGGGACGGGCAGTTGTTTTGCGCTGGCAGTGGTGCACCATCCGGAAAGCGGGCAGATAGATCACCCGGTTGCCATGGTTACGCACCCGGAGACAGTAATCGCAATCCTCCGGTCCGTAGAAGATATGCTCGTCCAGCGGTCCTACCGCGCGATAGACGGATGCACGTATCATCTGACATGCCCCGATGATATACACCGGTTCAAAAGGCAGTCCCTCCTCCACCTCACGGGCATAGACAAACGTCCGTTTGGCGGGCCGGAGCACATGCCGTATCTTGGTCCAGAGGCCGGGATAGTCCTTGCAACTCTCCTGTGTCTCACCGGAAGGATAGACCAGCCGGCATCCCGCCATACCTGTCTCGGGATGGGCATCCATGTACGCCTCCATCCCTGCAACCGCTTCGTCGGTGATACGGATGTCATTATCGAGAATCAGCAGATACTCCCCTTGCGCCTTTTCCATCGCCCTGTTCCTCGCATACGCCACACCTTTGTTCTCCGCCAGCGCTATGACACGCACTGCGGGATAGGTGCTTGCGAGCCATTCCACCGTTCCGTCGGTAGAGCCATTATCGGCGATGATGACCTCTATGTCGGGCCGCCCGAGCTGGTGGCGCATGGATTGCAGGAGATCACGCAGCAGCTCCCGTCCGTTCCAGGTGATGATGATATAAGACGTTTTGACAGTCATCCGAACAGCTTGATTTTCAGAGAACGAAGTGCGTGGGTAAAATCCGACCATGTACGGAACTTGCGTATCTGCTTCCATACAAAACGGGGCGAAAGGAAATAAGTCAGGTTGGATACAAAGAGCAGGTGCTCCATCTCCTTGTAAGACAGATGCGGATAGTTCAGAATCGACTCACGTTGCACATCCGTAGGCACATATTCGCCATCCTTCAGCCATCCGTTCTCCAAGGCCGTTTGGTAGAACTGCGTGCCGGGGAAAGGCGAGACGATATTGATCATCAGCTGGTCCACCTTCAGTCTCTTCGCCCGGCGTATGGTATCGCGTATGGTCTCTTTCGTCTCCAGCGGGCTTGTTCCGATGAGGATATTCAGTTTGACCGGCACGTTGTATTTCTGTAGCAGACGGATAGCGGTGTATATCTGACTGCTGGTGATGCCTTTATGGACATACTCCAGAATCTCGTCGTTGAATGACTCAACGCCCAGATCCACATACCTACATCCGGAGGAGCCCAGCATCCGGGCAACCTGTTCGGTGATGGCATCCACGCGCGCCTGGCATCCCCAGACTATACCCGTCTCGCGCAGCACCTCGCAAATAGCAGCCGTACGCTGTTCGTTCCAGATGAAGTTATCATCCATAAACCCGATAGCCCGCACCCCTTCGCGGTGCAAGAGGCGTATCTCTTCCGCCACTTTTTCCGGCGAGCGGAAGGAGATAGGCGGTTTGCGGTGGTTATACTCCTTATATTCTATCTCGCGCGCGAAGGTAAGCGAACTGGGTACGCAGTATATACAGCGGAAGGGGCAGTTTCTGGAGGTGACCATCGTGACATAAGGCGTCGTCTTCAGTTTCGGGTTACGGTAGAGGGTGTTGCTGACCAGATGGCGTGCCGGAACCGGTAGAGAGTCCAGATCCTTCATCAGCGCCCGCATCTTGTTCCTCCGGACCAGTCCGTCGCAGAGACAGGATATGCCGTCTATCCCGCGCCATTCGCCACCGCAGTCTATCTTCTGAAGCAGTTCCATCACCGTGCCCTCCGGCTCGCCGTGAACCACTATCGTGTTTTCATCTATGAGACATTTGCGGAAGAAATAGCCTGCACCGGGTCCCAGGAACAGCACTTTCCTGTCCGGGAAAAGAGCATGGATGCGGCGGGCTGCCTCCATGTCATTTTCTACAGACAGGTTCACCGTCCATATCATATATACATCCGTGGCGGCGGCTTTCTCGTTCTCCAGCAGCTGCTCCATCGTCTGCGGGTGATTGATACAGTCGATATACGTCACACGGTGCGATTGCTCCACGCAGGCAGCTACTTGCAGTTCGTATATATTGGGAGTCGGATATACCACATGGGTGCATCCGGAGCTTCTCTCCGCCGGGTGTTTACCCACTAAAACAGGCGGGACTAAAAATGTAACATTCAGCATATTCTACGTGTCAGTTTTGTTATTCTGTATCCTATTTATTTCCTATCCTGCGGTATTCCGCATTTATTTGCGGTATTTGATGAAGCCGTTCCATGCCCAGTGGCCCAGGTAATAAAGACTCCGGAAGAAGCCTAATTTCTCTACCTTGTAGTTCACCATAAACTGCGGAATAATCACTTTACGTTTATTGCCGGTTACCTGGCTGGCAGATATCCTATAGTTAGCCAATACCTTCTGGTTTCCGTAAGCGTAGTCGATCTGCTTCATGAGTGACAACCATAAGGCATAATCATCGCGCAGATTCCGCAACTCCTCACGAAAACGGATGTCATGCAACTTGCCGGCATCAATCACAGTAGCCAGACAAGGCAGGTTGCAACTCTTCAGGATATCGTAATAATCCATCCGCTCGGGAACCATCTGCGGACGCAGAATCTCTATACCGTTCTCATCCACACGGCGCACGCAGCAGGTCACGATCGCCGCTTTCTTCTCCGCCATGAAGGCTAACTGCTCTTCCAAGAACGTCGGATCCCAGTAATCATCGGAGTCCAAGAAACAGTAGAAACGCCCCTTCGCTTCGCGCAAACCGTGATTGCGTGCCGAGGCACAACCGCCGTTCGGTTGCTCGAACAGTTTGATACGCGAGTCCTTCGCCGCATACTGCCGAACGATCTCCGCGCCGCCGTCCTTGCTGCCATCATTGACAACAATCATCTCCCAATGGGGATAGGTCTGCGCCATGACGCTCTCAATCGTCTGCCCCACAAATCGCTCACTGTTATAGAGCGGCGTGATGATGGATACTAATTTATTTTCCATGCCTTAGTTTGAATTTACATACATAATAAAGCACCACGAACCGGCTCCATACCTTGAGCCATAAAGGTCGTTGACTGCGGTGCAGCAGTCCGTTTGTGCTTGTCTTGGTCATCCCGTGCCGGCGATAGAGCAGATACGGGGTCTCGATGAATCGCACCTTTCCCGTCATCTCGGCAACCAAGCCGAGCCATATATCGTGTCCTATCTCGCGGGTCGGCGGCATCGGTAGCGCGACGTCTAAGAGCGAACGGCGAAAAGCCATGCACGAACCGTAGTAGGTATTGTTCATCGCGTTCTTGAATACCCCCGGACCGGAGTGGTAGAGCGAGAAGAAGTTCGGTTCCACCACCTGCAAGTCCTCGTCCGTCATCCGACTATTGGTGCAAACCAGATCCACGTCTTTCAGTTCCGCTACACATCGATCGTATTTGCCCGGCAACCACACATCATCCTGGTCGGCTAAGAAGATTATCTCGCCTTTGGCTTCCCGCATGGCTTCGATGAAGTTCTGCTTGAAATAATGCGCCTTGCTATGCCGCACGCGGATACGCTTATCGCCAATGGCCTTGACAATTTTGAGCGTATTATCGGTCGAGCCGTCATCGGACACGATCACCTCGTCATCCGGTTTGATCTGCTCCAATATCGAGCGCAATTGCTGCTCGATATATCGCTCTCCGTTATATGTCGCTACGCAGACACTGTTCATCGTTCTCTCCAAGCCCTATAGGTCTCCTTGACATACGGATGTCCCGTTAATGCCCATTTGATGAGTCGGCAGAACAAGAGCCATCGGTATCTCTTCTCATTCCCCGATTCTTGCGCGAAACGTTTCTCCGCTTCCAACAACGAGCGATAACGCCATTCCGGCATCTGCGCGTAGTCTTGTACGGAAAGCGCATGCTGCAATCGCACCTCCAGGGGCTTCAATGCGATATGACGCTGCTGCAGTTGGTAGCAGAGCCAGTAGTCCAAATAGTCCAAGGGATAGGCCTCGTTGAAACCGCCCAGCGTATCCATGATGGTTACGGGAATCAGCAAGCCCGAGTTGAAGGCGACCGGTATGCCATACGCCTGGAGAGGAGACAACTGCTTCCCGTTTTTGCCGATTAAGACCGGACAATACACACTGTCAGGACATTGGGTCATCACTGTTTGGTTCACTGCGGTTATGTATTCCTGCGTGACCTGCGTATCCGCATCCAAAAGCGCCACCCACGTATATCCCTTCTGTTTGGCATACCGCAAGCCTTCGTTATAGGCTTTGGCCAGATACACATTATTGGCAGTATTATCATGCACATAGATATCCGCATCATCCACCACAGCATGTAATCCCTTCCACGCAGAACAATCTTGCAGCCGGATATTGTAAATGACCACTATGTATAAGATGTCATTTGTCATTCTTTACAGGCAACTTAATCTTTATATACGGGATGAGCAAGAGTAAAAGAACCTTAATATGTCCGGCAAGGTTTGTTAAGAACGCCTCGCCGTTATATTGCGTCACGAGCAACACACAAAAATACGCATACAACAACGTAAACAGTTCGTCCCCCGCGCAATGATGGGAATACAGCCAACCTATACCACCACCGAGCAGAATAGCAAAAATAACTATACCCGGATATCCGAAGTCAAGGAAGAAAGGATAGAGCACCGTGTACGTGTTGGTCTCCACGGGTTTATGCACCCAAGGCAAGATCGGACTGACAGGCTCTATCGGAGAAAGACCCAGTTTATAGGTCACCGCATAGTAGATCCGGAAGACATGTTCTCCAAAATGCTCGGCACTACAAGGTTTGAGTGTATCAAACGCATTGAAATTACGTAATATATACAACTCAAACATTTCAGAAGCGTTCTTCTCGTCCACCGTCAAACTATTGCGGATCACCTGAATAAAAACAAGTCCCACAATCAACACTGCCAGACCGATCAGGATATGCTTCGTGGAGATAATCTTACGCCAGTACAGCACAAACAACGTCATGAGTCCAAAGTTCAAAATCAAGGTCTTGGACATCGTCACCAGGCCATAAGCCAGTACTAATCCACCCATCACAACCACACGAAACCATTTGTCTTTACTGAGGTCCTTTAGATACAACAAATAAGTCGCCACCCACAACCCATAGTAGAAAGGCGAATAGGGTTGCTTTGTTCCATCGATTCCGTTTATCGCCGCCTCGCGCAACTTGAAGGCGATGCTGCCCTCTGTGCCGGAGGCGATAGCCGCGAGCGCAAAACGCACTAACAAAGGAATACAGAGCAGACTTATCCAGAAATATACGTCACGTACAGCTACACTACCGGTCGCTTTTATCGGGGTGTAACGGAACGCCTGCATGAGCAGCGCAGAAACAGTGAAGCATCCTCCCCATAACCCTACGCCCAACAGACACTGACGATGCAGAGCCGGCATAGAGTAAGGGAATAAAGCAAAGGCCAACAGGCAGAACGAGAAAACCGCCGTTGTCAACACGCCCGGGCTGAAAACGTTTCCGCGGGAAGTAACGTACGATAATCCCAGCAAAAACAGCATTATTACTATTAACCACGTCATATGCGTCTATAGTGCCAATACATTCCGATACCTACTATTCCTTCTGCCAGCAAAAGGCACACGGCTGCCCATAGTGCATTGAGAACCGGCGAGAAGACGGCTATCGAAAGAAGCGCGACCCCCGCTCCCACAAAATACACATTGCGGAACTGCCGGTATTGTTTCTCTCCGCCGCAAGCTACCAAACCCAGCTGACCGCAAACACCGCTGATTGTCACGAATACCGGCACAAAAGCCATTATACGGAACAATGCCTCCGTTCCGCTATAGTCCTTACCTAATAGCCGGATGACCGTCTCTCCTCCGAAGAAAAGCGCCACACCGATCAAAGCCATCACCGCGATCAGGATGCCTAAGATGCGACGCACCAAGCGCTGAGCTGTCTGACGGTTCTCCATAAACAATTTACTTACATGCGGATAAAAAACCTGTATCGCCGGCATCAGGAACAGGTAACACATCACACGCATTATCTTTTCTACCGCCGCATAGCATCCTACCTCGTACGGGGTTGTAAAATAACCCAGTATCACTACAAAAAGTACGGCGTACACACTGCTTGTGGCATTGGACAAAAAGAGCGGAAGACTCTCTTTCATCGCCATGCATATATCTCCCCAGCGTGTAGGCACAAGGCTAAATAAACGTTCGCGGATGGTCCATAAGGTCATGACGAGACCGGATAAGATAAAAGTCGATGACTGAATGGCTACCGCCAAGAGTACATCTTCCGGTTTGCATACCAACCAAAAAGTCAGCGGCAGTATCAACAATCGGCATACACAATTGACCACACTCACTTGTCTTATCCGCCCCTTCCCCTGATATAACCACTGGAAAGAGAAAATATTGCCTATCAGCATCGGAAACATCACCAGTACCGCCATGCGATAAGGAGCATAGTGAGGTATGAGCATGATAACAAACGTTAACGCCGCACATGCTGCCAAAAGGCATAGTTTTGCATACAAGGTATCCGTAGCTACCTTATCTATCGTCTCCTGATCCGGTGCGGTTGCTATTTTCTTCGTCGCAGACAGATTAAAACCGAAATCTACTACGATCATCAGGAACTGCAGCAGTTGTAATGCAAAACCCACAATACCGAATCCCTCTGCACCCAAAACCACCATCAGGTATGGCCACACGAACAATGGAATAAGGTAATTAAGCCCCTGAAGAACAATGACCCAGAGGGTATCATGCATCATATTTCGTTCCACAAGCTGCATCCTTATAACACGCTTTTCGCCAGTTTTATGGCTTGCTCAATGGTCGGCGCCATGTCGTAGTATTTGTATTCAGCAAGACGTCCGCCGAAGAACACATTTTTCTCGGCGTCGGCGAGGGCTTTGTATTGCGCGTAGAGCGCTGCATTACGGTCGTCGTTCACGGGATAATACGGTTCCATACCGGGTTGCCACTCCGTGCTGTACTCACGGCTGATGACGGTCTTGGGGTTGTCATAGACCGCCTGACCGAACGACTCGAAATGCTTGTGCTCGATGATACGTGTGTATGGTGTCTCGCGGTCGGTGTAGTTGATCACCGCGTTGCCCTGATAGTTCGGCATGTCCAGTGTCTCAGTCTCGAAACGTACCGTACGGTATTGCAGTTTGCCGAACCGGTAGTCGTAGAACCGGTCTATAGGGCCCGTGTAGACAATCTTCTCCGCCAAACCGCTCAGTTCCTCGCGACAGGCAAAGAAATCACAGTTCACCCGCGTCTCGACACCCTCCAGTAGTTTGTCTATCAGCGCATTATAACCCGCAGTGGGAATACCCTGGTAGGGGTCGTTGAAATAATTGTTGTCATACACGAACCGCAACGGCAGCCGCCTGATGATGAACGCCGGAAGCTCCGTACAGGGTCTGCCCCATTGTTTCTCCGTATAGCCTTTGATCAGTTTCTCGTAGATATCCGTTCCGACCAGCAACAGGGCTTGTTCCTCCAAGTTCTGCGGTTCGCGCCCTTGCAGTTTGGCGGCTACTTCTCCGCGCTGCTCCTCAATCTTGGCGTTCGCCTCCTCCGGCGTACGGACGCCCCACATCTGATAGAATGTGTTCATGTTGAACGGCAGGTTGTACAGCTCCCCTTTGTAGTTCGCGACCGGACAGTTGGTATAGCGGTTGAACGGCACCAGAGCGTTTACAAAATTCCACACCTCTTTATTCGCCGTATGGAAGATATGAGCGCCGTATTGATGGACATGAATACCCTCTTTTTCTTCACAATAGACGTTACCGCCGAGTTGCGGACGTTTGTCGATGACAAGACAGGACTTGCCTGCCTCTTTGGCATGATATGCGAAAGTCGCCCCAAAGAGTCCTGAACCTACTATTAAATAATCGTATACCTGCATATTAGTGCGTAAAAGTGCGCAAAGATACTACAATTTTTGCATATATGCAAAATAATTCTCTCTTTTGCACAAAAAAAGCCCAAAACGTGCGTTTTGGACTTCTTTTCTTCGGTGTCTCGATATGTTGATCTATCGATTTTCCGATTGTCAAGCCTCAGCGGGAGCCTCTTCGCCTTTAGCCTCTGCCTCAGCGGCAGCAGCTTCCTGAGCGGCCTCCTGTGCAGCAGCAGCAAGCTCTGCGGCAGCAGCGGCGCGTTTCTCAGCGATCTTAGCAGCGATAGCCTTGTTGGTCTCTACCTCTTGAGCGAGGAGGGCCTTGGCAGCAGCAGCTTTCTTGTCTGCCTCTGCCTGGCTGATCTTACCGGCCTTAGCATCTTTCTGAGCTTTCCAGGCATCGAAACGCTTCTGAGCCTCTTCCTGGCTGAAAGCGCCTTTAGCTACACCGCCCTGCAGGTGTTTGCAAAGCAGTACGCCCTCGTTGGAGAGGATAGTACGAACGGTGTCCGTCGGCTGAGCACCACAGTTAACCCAGTACAGTGCACGCTCGAAATTGAGGATTACAGCTGCGGGGTTGGTGTTGGGGTTGAAAGAACCGATACGCTCGATGTACTTGCCGTCACGCGGAGAACGGCTGTCAGCTACTACGATGTGATAGAAAGCGTAGTCTTTGTGGCCATGACGGGCCAAACGAATTTTTGTTGCCATTTGTTTGAATGGTTTGTGGGCCTTGAACTTCGCGAGTCCTACGCCCGGGTTAATAAATAATGACGTGCTTTTACACGAAAAGCGGTGCAAAGGTACAACATTTTTCTGACATGACCAAATTTTTCGGCAAAAAAATGCTTCATAACTTGCATATGTGCGATTTTTTCCGTACCTTTGCACTCGATTTAGAGGTACAGAAAGATAAAATATGCTTATCAACAACCCGAAAATAGAGGATCCCATACTTCACTTGATCGGCGAGGAAGCCGACCGGCTGGGGCTGGAGTGCTATGTCATCGGCGGATGGGTGCGGGACCTGTTTCTTCACCGCCCTTCCACGGACATTGACGTGGTGGTGGCCAAGGGATGTACAAAGGACGAATGTACAAAGGACGAAGGACGTTCGGGCATCGGGATTATGCTGGCGGAGGCGGTAGCCAAACGGCTGGGCAGGCGGGCGCACCTGTCGGTCTTCAAGACCTACGGCACGGCGCAAGTGAAGTACCATAGTCCCAAGTCGAAAGCCGAAAGTCAAAAGCCTTTGGAACTGGAGTTTGTGGGCGCACGCCGGGAAAGTTACCGACACGACAGCCGGAACCCCATCGTAGAGGACGGCACATTGGAGGAAGACCAGAACCGGCGGGACTTCACCATCAACGCCATGGCGATATGTTTGAATAGTCGAAAGTCGAAAGTCGAAAGTCAAAAGCTGGATGTCGAAAGTCAAAAGACTTATGGCGAGTTGCTGGATCCGTTCGATGGAATCGGCGATTTGGAGCGGTGTATCATCCGCACGCCGCTTGACCCGGACATCACTTTCAGCGACGACCCCTTGCGTATGATGCGGGCTATCCGTTTTGCCACCCAACTGGGCTTCAACCTCGACGGCGAGACATTCGACGCCATCGTACGCAACAAAGAACGTATCGGAATCATCACCAAGGAGCGTATCGCCGAGGAACTGAACAAAATCATGCTCTCCCGCAGACCTTCGGAAGGATGGATTTTACTCGATAAAACCGGACTTTTGCCGCTTATCTTTCCCGAACTGGCATCCCTCAAAGGCGTGGAGGTCAAGGAGGGGAAGGGACACAAAGACGTATTCTATCACACGCTCAAAGTGTTGGATAATGTAGCGGAGTTAGTCGAAAGTCAAAAGTCGGAAGTCGAAAGCAGGACGTCGAATGTCGAAAGCAGTCTCTGGCTGCGCTGGGCGGCGCTGCTGCACGACATAGGCAAACCGCGGTCGAAGGCGTGGGACCCGCAGGCCGGATGGACATTCCGCAACCATAACTATATAGGCGCCAAGATGGTACCGAAGATCTTCGCACGGATGAAA
>Ga0256405_10007390_pt1 | contig 16619 bp, 9 predicted proteins | sample RumenRJG_02DNA_FD_189096 | JGI IMG/M metagenome (GOLD analysis project Ga0256405, IMG submission 189096) | Bovine rumen microbial communities from Lethbridge, Alberta, Canada - RJG_02 | ecosystem: Host-associated > Mammals > Digestive system > Stomach > Rumen | place: Canada: Alberta | collected...
GCCACTATCTATCATATCAGGTAAGTTCTTAACTACCCACATATACTGGAATAATTTACTCTTATCTTCACCATCTTCTTTAAATATAGGAATCCATCTATTAATGATCTGATCAGCCCAATCAAGAGCTTTAGTCGGATCATTCATAGTTCCTCTTACAGCCTTTTCAGATAATCTGGTTATTAAATCACCAAATACTTTATTGGCTTTATAACCTACTTTATTACCGATATTGGCGTTTATATCAGTAATGGTATTAATATACATACCACCATTACCTTCTACATCATCACCTCTACCATATTGGTTATCTTCTCTTATATGCTTTAATCTAAGCAAAGTATCATTATTACCTAATCCTGGCACATGGGTTAATCCAGATGCAGCTGCACCAACGGCGTTGACGAATCTGTCTCTCATACCGACTTCGTCACCCTCATCTGCCATATCAAGAGTACCTTCACTATACCAATTATTACCTTTGAATTTGTTGGTAATATCGCTTATATTTTTACTCTTACCTGCTTTAAAAGCAGCCATCTGCTCTTTAGCATCAGCACCTTCGACTCTACCAAATGCTTGGCTAGCTTCGAAGTCTTCTTCATATCTATTATGATAATCTTTATCATTTTTCCAAGTATCATATTGCTCATCTACAAGATTCTGCCAACTACCATAATGCCTCAGATTAGCTTGATATTCATCAGAAGTAACGTGCTCAAACATCTTATCGGCACTTATAGCATCACTCATATTCTTAGATTCTAAGACGTTACCATCTTTATCAAAAGAATTGAGTTTAACGTCTGCTAATTCAAGCATTCCCTTATATACAGGGTCTTTCTTACTCTTAATATCTTTGAAATTATCAAAGTGAACGAATTTTACGCCTCTCTTAGCGAGTTGCATTATAAGACCAAATCCAGCATCGGATACTTCATTCAACTCTCTATAGGTATCAGGTGGTAAAGTATAACCTAAAGCTGTTAATTGAGCAACTCTCTGTAATAACTTACCACTATCATCTATCTCCATGATAGCATCTATATCATCGATAATACCAGCATTACCAGTTTCAGCTGCTTTATTAAGACCCATAAGAGACTTAATAGCATTTTCTCTCTGGTTAAATCCAGTAGCAGATTTAATAGATTCCATCCTAGAATTATTACCTCTAAAAAGTTTGTGTTTGGCTTCATCAGTGAAGTTAGTCATATTAAATACGTCTTCTCCACCAAGAGCATCTATAGAAGTATTAAATGCTTGATTCTTCTGATACTTACGTTTCTCTTCCATTCGTCTAGCGAAATCAACGTTAGCATCAGTCATATTATCTTTATTAATAAGATTCGTAGCATCATATTGGAAAGCAGCAGAGTTTCTAAGATTACCAAGACTTAATTCAGTTACATTTGTTAAACCAAGCATAACTTCAGTAAGTTTCTGGGTAGCATCAGTCTGCTCTTTAAGGCTATTATTCAATTCATTATTTTCGAGATTTGCTTTAGCAAGATCAGGAGGTTCTAATGCACTAGTATCTGCAATATTGCCTTTCTCTTCAGCTTCATCAAGAGTTCTATTAATTCTATTCTGTCTACCAGTAACTTCTCTTTCTGACAAATCAGCGAATCTAGAGAGATTCTTTCTAAATTCATCATCAGATATATTACCGAATTGATCTCTAACAGTTTTATACAATTCCTGATAAGCTTTACTATCTTTACCACCACCATCAGCGAGTTTAATACGATCATCAATCTTATTAATCTCACCAGCATAATTACGTAATTCTTCTTCAATTTCACCCTGAAGATCACTATTGATATTATACTTCTGATGATTATTTTCTAAGAATTTACCGAAGTTATTAAGTAATTCAGCTCTTTGATCCATAGATTTAGCATCATTAATAGCATTAAAATGATCCATAAGTTTATCATGGAAATCAGGATCTATATTAGGATCTCTCTGAGTAATACCAGATAAGAACGAATACATTTCTTTGTGCTTCTGGTTTCTCTGGTCTTTAAGCTGTACTGCCATATCTCCACCTTTGTCAAACATTGCCAAAGTACGGAAAGCATTAGCATTATTAGCTATTACAGACCTATCATTATTCTTAGATAATGCATCGGCGAATTTATACATAGTACCTTTTTTACTCATTCCGAGTTCGTCCATACGCTTAAGCATATCGAACGAGGTTTCTGTTTCATCACCATAGCTTATACCTCTCTTGAGTAATTGTCTTTCAGCACCTCTACCAAGAGCAGATAATGCACCTACAGGTACACCTACAACTTTCTTAGCTATTCCACCGATAGCATTCTTAAGTAATCCGCCACCTTTTCTTAAGAAGCCAAATGCTTTACTAAACATTCTATCCAAGAAAGTACCTTTGAGTTTGTTTCTAATAAGACCATATATACTCTTACCCATAGATTTAAACACTTCACCTACAAGTTTCCCAATAGGTCTAAGTGCTTTTCCTATAGGATTGAATACTTCATTCTTAAACCATTTGCTAATTGAAGATCTCATTTCTTGCATGGACTTCTTAAATGGTTCAGTAATTTCTCTTCTTATAGCTCCAGCTAATCCACCATAGCGATTACCACGTCTATCTTTAGGACCTAATACGATATCCTTAAATCTATCCGTAGTAGAGAGTAAACCTAATCCTGCACCTAATGCGGCATTACCCATTAAACCAAAAGGCCCAAGCATAATAGTTGCTAATGTAGCAGCGCCTATCTTAGGTAATGCTTTCTTAAGTTTCTCTCTTCTCTTCTTACTAAAGATACCAGCCTCATCATTTGAACCATCTTTTGGACCAAAGAAGAATTCATTAGCTCTTTCATTATTCTTTATATAAGAAGCGGCTACACCAGCCATTACACCACCAAGTGGACCAAACGGAGTGATCATACCTGCTAATGCACCAGTAATACCATACTTCTTCATATCTGGTATATATTTCTCTAAAGACTTCATAAAGTCATTAGATATTAAACCAGTATTATCTCTTTCATTTTCTGCAATCTTATTACCGAATACATAACTCATGAAAGATTCATTTTTCTTTAATAATTCTACAGACGTACCAGCAAGTGCACCCATAAGAGGACCACCAACTGGAAATACTGCACTGGATAATGCGCCTAATATACTACCTTTCATTATCTCAGGGGTATTCTTTATTATATAATCTTTAGTTTCTTCAGCAGCTTTATTAGGATCTTGACCAAAAGCTTTCATGGTAAGCTGTCTGGTCATATCCCATAATCCGCCACCTTCTAATTCTCTAGTAGTTCTATCTTCTTCAGATTCAAATCTACCTCTATATCCTGCACCTCTAGCAAAGTCTTTAACCAGCATTTCAAGGTCAGGATTATCTCTTAAGAGATCATCATCTAATACGTTAAGAAGTATATCTCTAATTTCTCTGGTATCTTTAATATCACCAAAGAATTTATTAAATACTTTCTTAGCACCTCTACCTACTTTGGATGCTCCTTTTCTAGCCATTCTAGTGGGATCCATATCCATCTTTTCCATAAGCATGTAAACTATGTCTTCCATACCTTCTGGACCATAAGCCTGCAATATCTGATCAAACAAACCTTGGATATTAAATACTTCATTACCTCTAGCATTGCTACCAATACTACTAACAGTATTATTCACATTAAGCTTATTAAGCAATGATTGTTTCATATGCTTTTCTTGATTAGCCTGATCCCAGATATTCGCATTACCACCACTCTGGTTATTATTTAAGATAGTAGATCCATATGGTACATATGCAAGACCACCCTTATTTACTCTAGCAGGTTTACTCTTACCGAAGTTATCAATAATAGTTTCACCCTTAGATAAGAAGGTTAATCCTCCACCTATACCACCAGCTGCTTTACTATCAGCATTATTAATAACACCTATATCAGCAGCTGTACCTTTAACAGCATTCTTAATTACATCAAAGCTTGCACTAGCAGCTTCTTTAGCATTATCTTTAATTCCAGTAACCATCTCTCTTAGTTTATTGAAAGGAGTAGCTACATCTATATCAGTATATTGATGAATCTTATCAAGTATAGTATCTTTACTATCTACGAATTTACCGAATACATCAGTGAGTTTTTCATTTAATTTAGTACCAGCTTTACCTATCTCACTAAGCATCTTATCAAATAAACCATTTATAGGCCTACCATTCTCATCAACTTCACCAGTTTCTTTCTTAAAGAGAGTTTCATACATAAGCTTATCTGCAGTAGCCATCATACTAACTACAGCTGCTTTAGGAGCTTGTGTAATCTGAGATATATTAGCAGATAATACCTGAATCTTATCACCTATAGTAGCAGCCTGAGCTAATTGCTCAATCAATGGAGAGTCAGGTCTTACACCATATGGTAAGCTTTCACTAGGCATAGTATTCATACCAAAGAAATTGGATATTTCTTGGAATAAACCACCACCGCTATAGCGTATTTCTTCATCGGTTCTCTTCTGCTGGAACATACCAGCCTTTTCACGTATAGCTTTTAATGCTCTTTCATTTAATCTAGCACTATTATTGACCTTATCATTTAAGGTCATCTTTCTTTTCATATTCTGGTACATTTCTTGCCCATACTGATTACCACGGTTTACTTCTACATCACCGAATAACCAAGAATGAGGATTAGAATATGCACCTTCTTCGCCTACTAAACCTCTTAATCCTTCATAACTGGAGACTATCTTTACTATTTCAGCTTTAGCTTTTTCGATATCCTCCATACCTTTTCTATCAAAACCAGCTTTCATTATTATATTAAGATTCTTAATATATTTCTTCTGGTCATTAGGATTAAGAGAGTTTAATACGGCTTCTTGTTTATCATAAGTACCACTACCATCATTGATGTGAATAATCTCATCAACTAAAGTATTGGCAAAATGATTAGAACCACCTATTACATTATAAGAAGATCCACCAGATGGAGGTGTAGAAGGAGGAGTACCTCCACCAGAGGAACCACCCTTTTTCTTTCCACCACCGAATAATCTACCAAATAATCCTGACGTATTATCTCTGATTTCATATAAGGTATTAAGTATCTTATCTTGATAATCAAGTAAAGTAGACTGATACTTAGATGCTATACCACTAGCAGGATTGGATAATCCAGTAGCATTAGTAGCAGCTAAGAAGTCTGCACCACTTTCTATACCTTGTGCACCAAGATTCTTATTTATATTGGATTTAGTTCTAGCTACACTAGCAGCTACACCCATTAAATCAGATGGTTCAAAGTATCCACTATTAACCATTTCTAAGAATTGCTGAAGGAAAGCCTGGTTCTTACCATACTTATTATTAGAATTCTTCTTGATATCTTCAATATCAAATCTACCGAATTCATATAATCCTTTCATCATTTCAGCAATATCTCTTCTATTCTTATGAAGATCTTTAGCATCTTTAAATTGGAATACGTTATCAAATGCAGTTTTGATTTTATGCTCAAACTCACCTAATGCCATATCCCTACCTTGTTTATCCAATTCTTTTTGTGCACCAGATATATTACGTCTATCTGACCATTTACCAGTCTTATAATCAAAGAATCTTGGAGATCCACCCATTAAACTTTCCATATTACTCAATAACTCAGGAATTACATGAGTTAATGCGATATGGTCAGAGTTTTGCCATGTAGCAGCTCCTCTAACAAATTTACTTGTATCAAGAGTTCTTAATCTAGGAGTTTCTTCTTTATATCCAAACATCTTTGCCAATGCAGGCAAGATAGTATTATTACCGAATTTTGTATTTCTTCCATAATCAGCTAGTTTAGATAAACCTGTGAATAGGAAACCTTCCATAGATTTATCAAACTTTCTTAAAGCTAATTTGAAAGCAGGACCAAGCATGGTTTCTATTAATTGTTTAGATGCGAAATGTAATGGATTAGCAATGATTTGCTGCATCATGGTTTGCATCATAGGTATAAACATAGTAACCATCTGCATTGGACCTTCAGCTTGCTTCATTACATTATCCATGTAACCACGAAGATTGAATATACCGTTTTCAATAACTTTCTTCTCATTAGATTTATCATCATTAGCCTGTATAGAATTCTTGTAGAGATTTCTCTTCATCTCTATCATTTCTTTTAATATAGAATTGTTTTCGGTGGTTAATTGTACCATCTTTTCATAAAAGATCTGGGAATTTTTCGCATGCTGCAATACGACTTCATTATTAAACTCTATAATAGAGTTAATACCCCTAGTAACTTGCCCAAACCCCATCTGAACGACCTGTGTATGAGCTTGTTGCTGTTGAAGTTGAATATTTGACATAGTGCGGGAGGCTTTTATCCCAGCCTCCGTTGTGGATATAAGAGTTTTTGCAATACAATTAGTGCTCGTACGTACTTCTCTAGCAGCTACAGAAGCAATTACCATATCACCTTTAGTAACTTCAGGAATGCCACGTAATCTAGTTGGATCATCATCCATTGGTTCCATCACAGCTTCACCATTGGCTTCAGCCATGATATCTTCACCTAACATAGCTTCCATCATAGAGCTCATAGCTTCTTCTTCAGCAGCTGCAGCTCTTTCTTTGCTATAGAAGTTACCAGTCTTGATACTCTCTTTTATGTTTTTAAACATCTGATTTGCAGGTTTAAAAACATATTGATCCTGCAGTTTACTAAGTTTATCAGAAGAGGATTTGAAATCCGTAATCTTCTTAAACATTTCTCTTGCAGTCTCTTTATTACTAGCGACCATATTGGTCATAACAGGCATTTGCTCTGTAAAAGCTTCAAAGGCGCCAAATGCTACAGATTTACCAACTCGTTTGGTCCATTCAATAACGGAAACGCCTCTGTTTTCACTTGTGTTTTTATTTGTACCAGCCATAATTGCAAAACTCCCTCCTTTCTAATATCAAACAATAATGACTTATACGGAACCTTAATAAAATGTCTTCGGCATAAAATACTCCCTAGAGGCAATTAAGCCTCTAGGGTTTTATAATATATATAGTATTACCAATCCCCACCAGAAGAACCACTATCATAAGAGCTGCTTCCACTATCCCAAGAGGAAGAACTACTGCTCCATGATGAATCACTATCATAAGAAGAGTAGCTACTAGAGCTAGAAGAACTACTATAGTCACTACTACTATCTGAATAAGAAGAGCTACTACTACTGCTGTAAGAATCATCATTATCTGAGCTACTACTATCATAGTTTCCGATAGTATTTTCACCATAGAGGAGTTTGTCTGCATATTCTCTAGTAGATATTGATGTGATTTGCCCATATTCATCACTTACAGTATTATGGTTACTACTATATTTTTCTATATCATCTACAGTATGATTTAATTCCAATATATCATCCTTAATCTGTTCAACAGACTTACTAGCACCTTCGATAACACTATCTTTTATTTCTTCTGCTTTATCTACAACTGGAGTTACTGCATTCATTATAGCTTCATTCTTAGCATTATTGATCTCATTTAAAGTACCAAATGTAGTATCGATCATTTTATCTCTTACATCAAATGCTTCATTCACTACTCCCATAACTGGTGTAGTTATAGGACTAGTAATATCATTTACTGTATCTACAGCTTTATCAATAAAAGAAGGTTCGTTTTCTTTATAATCAATAACTGTATTAGGTTCAGATGAATCTGCATTTGTAGTTATAGTCGGAGTAGTATCTTTATCATCACCTAATGCATTATTAAGAAGAGTGTAATACATATACAGGTTAACTATATCCATACTATCTAACTCAGAATCTTTAGGAATACTAGAAGCAAAATTAGAAGTTCTATGATTAGAAATAAACTTCTTCATCTTATATCTAGATACTCCATTATAAGAGTTTGTTTTTTCTTTATGATCATTCATCAGTTCTATAGTACTACTAGTAGTATTTGGAGATATAATGTGTTCTGCTTGCTGAATCTCTAGCTTTCTAGTTAAATGACTATTTTCATTTTTCAGTATTTTGATTTCTGATAAATAATCATTTAATGCTCTATTCAATCTATCTACTTCCATTTGCTTATTATCATATTTGATTCTATTAGTATATTCTTCGTCTTCGAAAGCATCTACTTTACCTTTTAAATGCATACTATAAACAAAAAAAGCAATAGCTAGAAAAGCAAAGGTAAATAATAAAAGAGGAAAAAAGAATGTGCTATCCATAATCATTACCCTCCATTTATAATAATAGTGGTAGGATATTCTCCTACCACTATATTTTGATGCAGAATCAATTATCTATTATTATTTGTTACTTTAACAATAGTTGGAGCTACATGACCAAGACCAGTATTAGTAGAAGTAGTAGCAGATTTCATTAAATTTCTACGCTCTGCTTCCATTTGTTCCATCTGAATAGAAGACCGATAATGCTCTTGGTTAGAAATAACAACTTCCTCATCATTATTTTCTTTTACAGGAATATTATCAGGCTCTTCTTTCTCAAATGCTTCATAAGTAAGCTCTTTCGTATTATAATGAATATTATCAATATTAAATCCATCTTCTACAATTTCTACTTCGGGGTCTTCATTATCACTTACATTTACTACACGTTGTAAACCATTATGCATTACAATAAATACATTAGGCAGCATAGCTTTCTTGATACTAAATTTAGGAGTAGTATGACGAAGTTTTTTTGTAATTACAGACTCTTCTTCTTCTTTACCTTCTACAGTATCTTTGAGCTTATTAAGATCTTCTTCCGTAGCAGGTCTAGTATCAGCTTCTTCTTTTAAAGGAGCTAAGCCATCAGGAGTAGCATTTAGATCTTTAGCAGAGTTAGTAGCAGGAACAAATTTCTTCTGCTTAACAAAACGCTTAGTATTGTTATTATGCTGAACTCCATTCCAGAAAGAATTCTGGTTCTTAATATCATTCTGACGATAATTCCATCCAAGATCCATAATAGTCTTAATCTGCATACGGCGATTCATAGACTTGGAAAGGAAAGTTACACGGAAACGATATACATGCTTATTGAGTTCCTTATTGAATGCAATTCTCCAACCAAAAGCAATTGCTTCATCAGTAAGTACACCAACTTCTTTAGCAGAGATACTAATAGCAATAGTATTCGGATAAGAAGGATTGGAGATAGAAGGAACGTTTTCAGAAGTGATACTGCAGATACTACGAACTACAGATTCTACTGTAGCCATATCTCCACCATATACTTTAAATTCTGGAATGGTATTAATCAATTCATTATAACCATCTTCGAATTTATCAAAGTCCTTAAAGTAAGAACGAAAGCTCTTCTGATTAACCTGCTTAGTAATATTATTAGTATTCTGAAGATCCATGTTAGATTACTCTCCTTTAATTTTCTTTTTCGAGTTTTTTATATTGCTCAGAGCGTTCAATAAGCTCTTTAGCATCATCAGTAGAATTGATGATCATTGGTTTAATATCTTCTACTTTCTCAGATATCAAATCATCTACATCATCATCTTCAATATCTGGTTTAAATACAGGAATAGTATCAAAATACTTACTTCTATATTGAGTAGATACATTGATAAAGTTTCCTAATTCATCACCATCTACAATAAAAGATGCTGCTTCTTCAGCTACAAGACGAATCTCTTTTTGAGCAGCTTTATCCATTCTTAATAATAAGAATTTACCAAAGTTTTCATAAGTAAAAGTCATCATAAGCTGAGTAGTTACATTCATTGGTAACCATGCTCTAGCATCTTCTTTATATATACCATTAGAAATAAGATAAGCATGAGTTCTAAAAGGATTGATATCTTTTAGTTTATTTATAACAGCCTCAAACTTCTCATCACCTTTATACCTATCTTCATAATTCATTTCGATAGGATCTATAAAGTGATATGCTTTCTTATAATCATGGGTTACATAACGTTGAGATTCTTGTGAAATACCAACTCTATGCCTAGTAAGCTGATTAGCACAAGATCTAGAGATATGATGGAAAATGAAAGAAACTGTAGCTACTCTCATAGCATCTTTCTCTACGAATCCATAATCTTTTATAAGATTAGTAATCTTATTAATAGGAGTTTTAAATACAAGAGTACAACGTTCTTTATCATACTCTTCTGGTTCTACTACTTCATCTGCTTCTACAGCCATATTATCTGGATCATTAGTATTCTTTTCTAATTTAGATTTTACCTGTGTAACAGCAGCTTTAACAGTCCTAAGCTGAGCATTGTAAAGATAATTGCATTTTTCTTCATCAACCAACTGTAATTCTATAAGAGGAACCATAAATGCTTTCTCAAACATCATACACATAAGATTCACTAATCTTATAGCAAATACATTATCAGCAGAAGTTTCTCTAACACAATGAGTCCATGCTCTAGCAGAACCACCGATAAGAATATTAATGAAACCGTCTTTTGTATTTGATACTGTATTTAAGTATTTTAAGTTTGTAGAAAACTCAATATACTGTGATGCTAAATCAGGATTCTTACTAAATGAATCAATAGGAATCTGCATAATAGCAATAGCATTAGTATGCTCTTCAATTGATTCATGACCACGAGTAATAGTCTTTTCAACGTGTTTCATTCTAGCAGTAAATGAATCGTTCAAAGGCCCTTTACCTATACAGATTCGTGCTCCACGATGTGCAAGGTAGATATTAGGAGAAACATAGATAGGAAAGATTTTGATTTCTTTAATAGAATCTGAAGCCACTTTATCGTAGCTTTTTTCTTTCTTCTCTTCTTTATTATCCTTTCCAGAGAATAAAGAAGAGAATTTCTCTAAAATAGACATTTACTTCTCCACCTTCTTTTTAGAATAGAATGAATAAAACGAAGATATTTAGGCATTCGCCCTTATATTTTACTACTAATCTGTTTAATTATAAATAAAAAATAAAAAAGAAGGAGCATCAGCTCCCTCCCTTTTATTATTAATACTGATTATAATCCGAATACTGACTATTACCACTATTCAGATTTCTTTTATTTGAGCTGGCAGCGGATATTAAATATCCTCCTACGCATATTACACCAGCGACAAATCCATCAACCCAGCCGAAGCTGTAGGACTTATCCAGAGCTTCTTTGGGAGATCTAGAGCTTTTGCAAATACGATCATAATCATTGTTTTTCAAACCAAATCCGAACATCTTTTTCCTCCTAATATAAATAACAATCTAGGAATCTCATATCATAGAAATTCCGCATATTTTGTTCCGCATATGTAGCGTTTAATTCTATCGGAGAATTACCATATGCATAGAACCTCTCACATTGAAACAAGTTATTTAGTGCTCTAACTCCTCCTCGTAATTTTAAATACTCAAATTGTAATACATGCTGATTCTCATGAATTAGTTTAGATCTTATAAGCCAATCCATAGCCCCAATATTAATATCAGCATCGTATCCAACTTTTTTAAACTGGTCGACAAAAACTACTACCATATTACATTCTGGATCAGTAGCAGCAAATAAATAATCTTCAGATCTTAATCTAAGATTTTGATACTTTCTAAGATTATCTGAGATATCATTAGGAATACCATCTTTGATACATAGCTTATATGGTATTTTCAATTCATCATAAATGCCTCTAATCCTTAAACTTAGTAGTAGTTTAGTAAAAAATAGTTTCCTAACTAAATTCATCGGGGTTTAACCCCTCCCTCCTTTCTAAATTAATAGATTGTTTTCGATGATTAACTAAGCCTATCTTCCATGGAAGCACTTTGTTATTGGTAAGATATGTGAAGGGAAAGATAGGCTTTCATCAATCATCTTTGCTGTGTTGTGTTAAGGTTGAAGATACAAATAATGATTGGGATCAATACTTGTACTTCACCATTATAGTATATAACCAAAAATAATATTAAGAAAACAAAATAGTGATAGAATAATATGTAAAGGTGGTATAATATTATGAATAGAATTAAAAAAATCTTTTCAGAAATAATAAACGACCCTATTAATGCAATCGATATATTTGGTACAGCATTTAAAACATTAATGATCATACTAATTACTGAGTGTATAATACTACTATCCATACTAATAATGCATTATCTTTATAGGTTATGAAACAAATTATAAGTCTCTAGGGTATAACACCCTAGAGACAATATTTTTTAATATGTAATTCTATCAGGATTGAATTCATTAACTGTATCTACATCTCTAGCTGGTAATGGAGCACTATACCTAGTTATAACTCTATCATATACCAAATCATTTAATGCTTGATCTCTTCTTCTATCATATTCTGTAATCTCTTGATATTCACCACCACTAGAAATAGCTACACAAGAAATATTATTTCTCTTACAGAATTCTGCTATAGGAGCAAGAGGATCGTTTATATAATAATTCGGCTGATTTAAGAATAAGAATACTCTAGAGATATATCTATGCTGATCTTCTTTAAACGTAAGCATAGTATTCAAGAAATTCATTACTGAACGTCTAGTATTATCTGGATTATGAGGGTCTACTATAATTGGGCAGCAGGTTAATTGGTCTTTAGGAATATTATATGCTGCAGCATAAGTTCTTATATCATAATCAGATCTTGGATTACCACCATATACGATATTAAAATTACGTTTTCCATAATATCTATTAAGGAAAGTAATCATAGTATCCTGGAATACTTTGGGTTCATATCTCCAGGTTGGAGATACTGCTACTACAATACGAGATTGTGGTATCATTCTCTTCGGAGGATCTTCACTAGGATTATAATTCAATACTTCTATAGTTCCATAGAAGGAGTGATACTTAGGATCTCCTGTATAAGAATAACCATATAATATATCCCCATCATATTTCTTAACTTCTGGAACTACTTCTATACTACAAGGAATAGTAGTAGAGCTATCTAATACTACATCCAATACGCCTTTTACTATATCTCTCTGAGTATATACAGATTCTAATATAGCAGTACCATCAAATGTAATATCCATTCTAGGAATGATATCAGTTATATAACCATTAAAGAGATCTAAAGTATTATCTTCTTTCTCTAATTCAAATTCTCCTTTAAGTAATACAGTATTTACATTGGAAGCATTAAATACTGCTATTCTACCAGCTATTTCCCAATTAAGAGAATCTACTACATTAATAGTGCCTAATAACTGATGTACTCCAATAGTGATAGGAACTTTTACTTTACATTTAATATCTTTTGAGGTATATGCAAATTTAGTACTAGTATAACCAAGTAAGAGATCTTTTACTAAAGGCAGTTTCTCATAATCCATATCAGCAGTTATGATATTATTATGGTAAGGAACTTTTACTATATCCATAAGACCTTGGAAATCTTTTTCATACTCACTATTCTCAAGATCTAATAAACCATTCAATATTATATACTGTACTTGCTCAAGATCATGGTAACCAATACCATTTAATACGTTAAACTCTAACTCTTCTTGCTCTATCTCTGCATTACCTGGTAATACTACAGTATTACCATCATTCAATTCATTAGTCTCGTAATCTATATCACCATTTAATAAATCTGATATATAATCTGATGGTTCATATGTAAGATCACCATTAAACAATACTCTATCTTCTATCTCTTTTGATATAGTAGTCTTACCTTTAATAATATTATCATTGATTACACTTTTCTCAAATGTGAGAGTACCATCTAATACAAGATATTCATTATTCCCACTGGATTCTAATTCTAACGTACCATTTAATATCTTCTCTTTTAATCTGTCTCTCTCTATTCTAAGAGAACAGAATATAACTGATATTATTTCTATCCTATTAAAATTAGGCACAGCCCTAACTCTATTAAACATAATATCGCGTTGATATCCATATGTAATAGGCATTACATTTACCACCTTTCTTATATTAATTTCTTATTATCAAGATGTGAACGGATACCCTAAAAAAATAAGCCACTACGTATAGTGGCTTATTATTATGGATTAATAAATGCAGGCTGAAGTATCACCTTTCTTCATTTTCTCAATCCATTCTTTGTGATTGAATTTGATTTTTTTTATCTTTAGTTAATACTAAATTGGTACAGTCTACGTCTAAGTATATAGCATTAGCAATAATACTATATCTAGCATTTTCATTAAATGCTAATGCTGCAAATACAAACGCAATCAAATGGTAACACAGCGATTTTACTTTATAATACTGCATCTTACACTTAATCTTAAATGGTACTTTAACTATTTTATTATCTTCTCTCTCCATCATAAGATTTGGTATAACGATTAGCATTACACGTAAATTCTTCATTACCCCACTAAAACAAAATGCAACCCAAAATGCGATAAACGTTAAATATCCTGATACTGCTTCATTAATAGTATCAATAACATCTTTTCTATTCAAAATATCCTCTCCTTTAATCTTTTAAATCTAATAATTGTTATCTCTATCTATAAATAATAAACTGGAGGAAGTATAGTACTATACTTCCTCCAAGTAATTTTCAAACTAATTACCTATTCCAATTCTTTTCGTTTTCTTCGTCTTGTATTTCCTGTCTCATCCAATTCATTCCTGAAGCTGGATTATAATAATCTGCTATTCGTACTAATGGTTCAGAGTATACACACATATACTGCTGATTAAATATATACTTAAATACTGGTATATAATATTTCTGCTCGATATATAACTTAACTCTTAATTTTAAATCATGTATATAATTATGGAAATCAATATCTGAAGAAAACATTATAAAATCATGTAAGTAACTAGTATAAAGATTATCATGATTTCCTGTACTATCTACAATCCATGGTAATCCAATACAATTTAATCTCGGATCTTTATAATCCTTAAAAGTTCTATCTATGGCTTTCATAAAGTATCTCTCAAACATTAAATCTGATAAAGATACTAGTCTAAGAGTTTTACCATTATTACCCATAGAAGTTCTTGGTACTCTATTCCCATTTATATCTAATATTCCTTCTGGTATTTTTACACTTCTAGCTTTAATACTAAATAATCTATTTCTACAAGTCCATGGGTCATCATTATCTACTATAACTAAAGGACAAACGTTACCATAAAAGGAATTATTTCTTAGGAATACATAAAAGTCTATCATCTCTTTTGGGAATATAACTACTTGGTCTTGGAAGTATCTATAATATACTCCTAACCCATCTGGAGTTAATCCCATAATATAAGGATCTTCTGGTACTTTCTCACCAAACCTCATATTAATAGCCTGACTAACTTCAATCTTTCGATACTTATCATTCATAGTATCAGGTAACCACATAATATATACCTCCTTGATATATAGAAAAATAATAATACTTATTGATATAATATAAAATAAAAATAATATTTTATATTATATCATTCTTATAGTATATAATTAATTTATATTTTCATTATATAGAAATATACCACATAGAATATCATTATCTTTCATAGTTTTAAAATAATATTTTTATATTAGAATAATATAATATCTCTAAAAAATTTTTAAAAAATAATAGGGTACCCCACCTCGTTAGAGGGGGTACCCTATTAGGGGGTTCTTAGGGGGGTTTACCCCCCTGAGTAATAGTTTATGATATTAGAGATATTTTTGTTATTTGTTTTTTAGAAAAAATAATCGAGAAAAATTTGCAAAAATTTTTCTCGGATTAGTAAGGTATAACACATCCATTCCGCAGGAGGAGTTTCCTTGAGAGGATAGTTAAGTTTCACCTTGATTAAGTAATCCTCTTCGATTACTAGCTAGGTAGTAGGTTGTTCGTGTTCTTTCGAACAACCATACCTAGTAATCGTAGCAGTTGTAGTAGACTTCTTGTTCGTTACTAGTAGCATCAACCTAACGAGGTTGTTGCTACGCAACACGGAACGAACCAAGCAGGTCTACGTGTTACAACTTCGGATTACGAAGGGGGAACGACCTCCTGCGGAGGGATGTGGGGTGGAACCTCCCTCCCGCGTTAGAGGGGAGGCGGAGCCTCTCCCTTCGGGGGGAGGTGACACCTGTTGGTTTGCCATCAAATTGGCTAGCAAAGCAAACACTATCATATATATTATATATCATTGAAAAAAAGTTTACCATGCAAAAAATGGGGTTTTTTGGTAAAAATCGGTGTTTTTTAAAAAATTTTAGTGCGGGTGCGCCTGAATTGACTTTTTGGTATTTTTCATGATTTTTTGTAAAATTTAGTAATTTTTTGATAAATTTTATAATATCTAAGACTTTTAAATAATCTCATAGAGCATAGGAGGATGTAAAATGAATATAAAATTCTATAATTTAATGATTCCAAAGAATAGTAATTCTATTACTAGTACTAGGGTAAAGATTTGTTATACTATAGAAGACTTATACAAATCTTCTACTAAGAATATACAAGAGTCTTTAGATAAGAATGAGAATAAAGCGATAGTATTTGTAGATTATAACTTAATGAAAGACGATTCTACTAGATTAGTATTCTTAACTAATTTAGTAGGATTATTTCCTGATGAGTATAAAGAGAAAGAAAATATAGTTATAGAAAATAGTTTAGTTACTCCTACAGGAAAAGTGATTAAGATAGAT
>Ga0256405_10007391_pt1 | contig 16613 bp, 1 predicted proteins | sample RumenRJG_02DNA_FD_189096 | JGI IMG/M metagenome (GOLD analysis project Ga0256405, IMG submission 189096) | Bovine rumen microbial communities from Lethbridge, Alberta, Canada - RJG_02 | ecosystem: Host-associated > Mammals > Digestive system > Stomach > Rumen | place: Canada: Alberta | collected...
CCCAATCCCCAATCCCCAATCCCCAATCCCCAATCCCCAATCCCCAAACCCCAAAATCTCCAATTTAAAATTAATTATAAATATAAATAATTAAATAAAATTAAAAAAAATAAATAATAATAATTATTATTTAATAATTATTAATTTATATTGTAATTTAACACACATATAATAAAAATAATTATAATTATTTTAAAAAAATTATTCAATTTAGTCGCTAAACTATTTCGAATCCAAATTAGTTAATCAGATTAAAAAAATATTTATAAGGGAGAATTTTGATTATTTTATATGAAAGATTCAATTACATTTGAGTCAACAAAAGAAGAAGTAGCAGAATATTTTGCTAAACTATGCAAATTTGGAGATGATGTTAAAAAAAATTTCATCGAAAATGATATTTCAGGAGAAATACTATTAGATTTAAATGATTCCGATTTTAAGAAACTAAAAGCCAAATTAGGACACATAAAAAAAATACAAAAAAGTATTGAAGAAAATAAAGAAAAGCTCGTAAAAAAAGAAATAAAAGAAGTTATTTCAATTTATTCTACCTCCGAACAAGTCGCGGAATTTTTTGAAGTGTCATTGAATTTTAAAGGAGATTTACAAAACTTAAATGGAAAGGAGCTACTTGAATTAACTGAAGAAAAAATTGAAGCTTTAGGATTAAATCTAGGACAAAAAAAGAAATTGATAAAATTCATAGAATATTTTAAAACATTAAAAATAGAACCTCCTAAAGAAACTGAAATAGAATTAACAAAGGAAAGTACTGACGAAGAAGTAGCTAAATTTTTAAAAGTAAAATTAGGATTTTCAGACAAAGCAATTGAAGCTTTAGCTTTAGATGGCGATGGATTATTATCATTAAAAGAAGAAGAGATTAAAAATGAAGAAAATCTAACTCAAGAAGAAAAAGATAAATTACTGGACTTTTTGAAAGGAGAAAAGAAAGAAGATGAGGAAATTCCTGATATTAAAATAACAAAGGAAAGTACTGAAGAAGAAGTTGCTAAATTTTTAAAAGTAAAATTGGGATTTTCAGACAAAGCAATTGAAGCTTTAGCTTTAGATGGCGATGGATTATTATCATTAAAAGAAGAAGAGATTAAAAATGAAGAAAATCTAACTCAAGAAGAAAAAGATAAATTACTGGACTTTTTGAAAGGAGAAAAGAAAGAAGATGAGGAAATTCCTGATATTAAAATAACAAGAGAAAGTACTGAAGAAGAAGTAGCTAAATTTTTAAAAGTAAAATTAGGATTTTCAGACAAAGCAATTGAAGCTTTAGTATTGGATGGCGATGGATTATTATCATTAAAAGAAGAAGAGATTAAAAATGAAGAAAATCTAACTCAAGAAGAAAAAGATAAATTAATTTCTTTTTTAAAGGCTCAAGAAGAAGAGCAAGATATAAAAATTACCGAAGAAAGCAGTGAAGATGACGTGAAAAAATTTCTTGAAATAAAACTCAAATTCTCAAAAAAATCAGCTGAATCTTTAGGCTTAGATGGACAAGGCTTATTATCATCAAAAGAGGAAGAGATTAATAATGAAGAAAATCTAACTAAAGAAGAAAAGGAAAACTTAATTAATTATCTAATAGAAAATAATTATTTAAAACCAGAACCTAAACCACAACCACAACCAGAGCCAGTAAAAGTACCAGAAGAAAAGGTTATTAAAATAACGAAGGAATCTTCTAAAGAAGAAGTAACCGAATATTTGAAAGAAGTTTGTAAAATCACTGAAAAAAATATAAAATTGTTAAATCTTGACGGGAAAACAATTTTCAAACTTACTAAAGCTAAAATAGAACAATATAAAGATTTATCAAAAGAGGAAAAAGAAACATTACTTAAATTTCTGGTTGATAATAATATAGAAATTGAACCAGAACCAGAAAAAGATATTGTCTTAACAAAGCAAAGCTCAAAGGATGAAGTCGCAAAATATTTAAAAATAAAATTAAAATTTTCAGATAAAGCCATTAAATCTTTAACTTTAAATGGGGCGGCTTTATTTAATCTCGAAGAAAAAAAGATTAAAAAAAATGATAATTTAAAAGACGAAGAAAAAAAAAAAAAAAAAAAATTAATAAAATTAATAGAAGATAATTCGAACAAATATGGAGGAATAGAGGGAAAAAATATACAAATATATAATTTTAAAAAGTATAATATTTCTCCTTTAATAAATGATTCAAATTATAATATTTTTTGTATTTTTTCCTTTTATGAAATTGAAATTAACCATATTGGTATATCAGTTTATGATGATAAAAGAGAATATTTAAAATTAAAATTTTCAGAGTATGTCTCATATCAACCTTTTATCATCAAAGAATTTACTGTTTTGGATTCAAATGATGATAAAATTAAAACTTTTCTAATTCAGATTCCATTAAATAAATTGGCTAAAAATTTATATATTCTATATCAAAATGATAGTGTGATATTTGAATCATTTACAACAAAATTAGATATTCCTAATGGAGCAAAAAACCTTTTTTATACATATAATTTAAATGGATGCACTAAAATAAGTACTGGTTTGATATATAAATTTTATCTAAATACTTTTTTCGGTGAAGATAATCAAAATAAATACCAAAAGGAATTAATCAGTACAATGGTTAAAACAATTAAAGAGAATGATAACACCATAAAACTAGGAGCAGAAACAATTCTCAAATTTTTTAAATATTGTGCGAAATTATCATTAGAACCTAAAAGTATAGATAATATTGAAGTCGATATTGGAAAAAACGCGCTAAAAAATAAATTAAATAAAGATTATTATTTAACAAATGATGATATAAACCATTTAGTGAAGAAAGAAAGAGAAAAAGCACATTTGATTAATTTGGTCGTTAAAATATATTCAAATTATGATAAAGATATGTTAACTTCCTTAATCACAACCGAAAATGGAAAAGACTATGTAAAAAGCTTATTTCATTTAATAAGAGAAAGGAAATTAAAACTCGAGGATTTATATTTTGAAAATAAAGATGATCTAATATTATTTCAAAAAAATCTTTTATCATCGGTAGAAACAAAAGACGAATTAAATAATGTGTTAAATCTTTCAGAAAATTTAACTGCTTGTCTAAAATTTATTTCTGATAATATTCAATCAATATGTCAAGCTTTAGAGAATTTTAAAAAATGGTATAAATGGAATAATTATGAATTGACAATACAAGTAGCAAAAAATGAAGAAAAAATTGATGAAATATATAATTCATTACTTTCTATTATTCAATATACAAAACCAAAAAAAATTCTGAACCTTCTGAACCTGGATATTATATTTAATAATATAGTCAATTTTTATGCTAACAAAAATTTGGAAGAATTATGCAAAATACATAAAATTGCTTCTTTATGTGTAAAAGAGGGAATATCGGTTAATTTGATTTTAAACTTTTATAATATAATACATAATAAAGGTTTAAATTTAATAATGCAGAATAAATTTTCACCTCAAGAAATAGTTCAATTTATGAAAACGCAAGATATATATTATTATCATGAAAAGTATTATAATAATGAACTTAGAGATCCTATAATATTTAATTATATACCTATTACAAACAAAGATAATAATTATCTAAATAATATTGAATTATTAAAAAAAAATAAAATTTGGGAAATATATTCAAAATCAAATTATAATTTGAAAAAAAAATTTTTTGAAATTATAGCATCACAAATTGAAAAAATAATTGATATAAAAAGTATATTTGATATATTTCCTATTAAATTTATAGATAGAGAATTTACTCTACAGATAAATAATAGACTAAATAATGTTCTATATTTAATATTAGAAGAAAAAGAAGAAAATTATAATTTAATATATGATATTTTTGATAAAATATTTATAGTCAATGAATCTGCGAATTTGGATTTGAAATATATTTTTAATCTAATTGCTTCTTTAAATTATGTTATTACCTCAAAATATTTTTTTTATCTAATAAAAAATCCAAATTTAAAAAATATTTTTGGTAAATTGAAAGAATTAATAATTGAATTTTTTATTAACCAATTTAATGATAAAGCAAATAAAGGCCAAAATGCTGAATCTGTAATATCTCTATTAATATTATGTACTGATAATAGATTTAGATTAGATTTATTAAATCAAATGAATAAAATGATAATGAAAGAAGAGGAATTTTATTCAAAAGAAGAAAAAGAAAATTATTTATTTTTTAAAATATTTTTTGAAAAATGTAAAGATTTGCTAAAAATAGAGGAAATATCGACAGGTATTTATCTTAATGAATCTGTGTTAATCAAAAGTAAAATATCTACAGATTTATCGGAAAACAAAATTAAATATGACAATGCTTATAATTTGATGGATAAAGAAAATACTTTTTATAAAAAAATACTTGTTATCGCTGATCAAGATGAAAAAGAAGCGAAAAAAATATATGACAAAATTGACGAATCTTTAAAAATATGCGAAGAGAAAATTAAAAAATTTGAAATAATTGAAGAATTTTATAGTTTATTTTATAATAATACAAAACAAGAAATAATTAATTTATTAAAAAATAAAATAAATGAATTAAAACAAAAAAATATAAATGAAATATTAGATATAAAAGATGAAGAATTTATAATAAATGATAATTTTAATTATAAAGAAGCGATAGAAGAAAGCAAAGATGTAAAATATAAAAATTCTTTGTTCTTTATGTCGATATATAAAAAAAATATTGAAGAAAAAGTGGATAAAACAGAAGATGAAATATTTAAGGAAACAAAAAATAATTATAAAGATAGTTTAACAAGAATCATAAACCAAAAAGAATCGAAAGAATCATTTTTTAAAATTGATTTTGTTCCAGAAATATTATCAGTTATTAAAAATCCAAATAATAATCTTGAAAAAGAAATTCTTTTTTTGGAAAAAGAATTTGCCGATTTAGATAAAGAAAATTATATAAAAAATGAATTATTAAATGATTTAACTAATTTTTCAAATAAAAATACTACTCAAAATTTATTAAAATATATAATTAATATTATTGATTCCTTCAAAAAAATAAGAGAAGATATAAAAGAAACAGAATTTTCAAATACTTTAAAAAATACTTTGGACATTTTATCTAAAGATGAAGTTAACGGGGAAGAAATAAAAAATGCTATTGAATTTTTAGGAAAATATGAATATGATATTAAAAAAGAGACTCCTATAACAAATTTTTATGGATTTTTATCTGGAAAAGAAGAAGCTATAATATTTATAAAAACACTAAAAAATGCGAATTTTGAAATAAGAAATTTAACCGAATTTATGGATGAAAATGAACAATCTCATTTACAAGCATCCGATATTGATAATTTAATTGATGTATTTTCATTTATGAATAAAATTATTGATAATAAAGATATTAAAACTGATGAAGATTTTATAAAAATATTTAAAAAGGAATTTGAAGATGAAAAAAATAATAAAGATATTGCAATTAAATTTCATAGTTATTTATCTGTTTTTGATGAAATAATTCAATTATATCAACAATATGATGAAAATCCGGAAATGACAATAGAAAAAGTCGATAAAATTTTAAAAGAATCAAAAATAGAAATAAAAAATAAAAAGGATACAGATTTAATAGTGTTTGAGATAGAATATGATAATGGAAAAATAATTCATTCTAATGAACTAGATGAGCTAAGAAATAAATTATTAATGTCAAGCTCGAATAATAGAAGAGATTTATCAAAAAGTTATATTGATTTAATTGATAATATAAAGCAATTAACTAAAACACTGAATATTTTATTAAAATTGGGATATCCTAATAATTTAAATTTAGTATTTAATGTAAAAAATTCTGACGCTGTTCTTGATAATGATGACGATGATGATAAAATATTAAAGTTAGGTCAAGTTGTAAATAATTATAAAAAAATAAATGAGAACTTTAGAAAATCTATAAAAGATGGATATGAAAAATCTCCATATTTGAGACTATTTTATGGAAAGCAGTTTGTCTCATTAAATACTCAAGCAGTAGGAAAACCAACTGATATTTCACATTTAGTAAATTCAGTCAGTTCGAATAAAATAAAACAAACACAAATTGAATTTAATTATAATTTTGAAAATAGTAATAGTATACAAAATATAAATAAATTCTTAGAAAAACTGTTCAAAGTTAATAAAGTTAATATTGAAGATATATACACTAAAAATCAAGTCCTTGATAACATTGATTTAAAACCTGGATTATATCGAAAAGTAAAAGCAGGAGATTATTGCGATATGATTTATAATATACTTAATATATATATTAATATTACTGGGAATTTACCTATACCAAATACAATATTATTATGTAATGAAGAAACTAACATAGAAAAAATTAAAGCATTTTTATATAGGGCTTTATATTGTGAAAAACCAATTTTCTTTATAATAGCAAATATCGAATGCTTAGATTTTTCAGTAACTCAGGTAATGACTAAAACATTAAAATTACTTTATAAAGCAAAAAATAAAAAAATAAATTCATATCTATTATTTTTTTATGAAAAAGTTGAATCAGGATTAGCAAGAGAAATTGAAAGATTAATTCCGGAAAAAAATATACTAAGTAATGAATTTATGAAAGAATCTGGGCAAGATAATCAAGAATTAAAAAAAATAGAATTATATTCCTCAAAATTTTCAGGATATGGAAAAACTACTGAAATTTTTTATAAAATAAAAGAAGCAAATGGAGAATATCATTATCTACCATTGGGTGGCGCATTTTCAAGAGATTATGTTTTAACTAATTTGGAAAATCTTCATTTAAATTTTAAAAATGCTAAAAATATATATTTACATTTGGATTTATCAGAAACAGATAATGATGAATTAATGAATGAAATTTTATTTAAATTATTAATTTTAAAATATGTCGACTACTATGAAAAAGTATTTTATCTAGGAAATGAAATAATGATAATAATTGAAATACCAAAAGGATTTGTCGAGTTTGATAAAAAATATAAATTATTAAATCTATTTCATAAAGAGGAAATTAACGAATTAAAACCTTTAAGACTAGAACCAAATGCAAAATATGTTAGAGATTCTCCAATATCAATTGTTGCTGAAGTTTTAACTCTTTATAAAAATAAAAATATAGGAAGGCAAAATATTGATTTAGATAAGAAAATCGAAATGACTCCGGCTGAATGTGAAAAAATAATTAATGAATATTTTCAGGTTGAAAATCAAAATTATTATCAAAAAATGAATTTCATTAAAATTTTATCAATTCAATTCAAAAAGCTTACGGAAAATATATATTTAAATTATGATTTTAATGCAGGCAAAGAAGTAATTATTGAAAAAGCGAGAATAAATGTAGTTAAAAATTTCATTGAATTAACTAAAGTATTTACACGTTCCCCTTTTGATACTATTTTAGTAAGGCAAGATGAATCAAGAAAATTATTTGGAAAATATGACGATGAACAGGCTAAAGAAGATGGAATTATGGCTTTGGCAAATGAAAAACAAGATGTTTTTTCATTTGAAGATATAAAACCAAGTTTAGTATTTTTTAATCAAGATGAAAATTCATTTAGTATTATATCAAATAATAATAAAAATGATCCAGATTATCAAAGTTTACTAGAATTATGGAATTCAAATAATAAAAAAATACAAAATATAGAACAATTTAAGAAAAAAATGTATTTTAATGATTTGGTTGATTATAAAAAATTAAATCATGATAATTTTTTAGAACAGATAAAAATATTATTTTCATTAGAAAAAATGGAAGTCCCTCAATTGAAGGATTTATGCGTAAAACAGGGTAATTATATTTTTACATCAGATAACTTTATAAAAATGGTCAGAATTTTATTAAACGTAGAAGCAAAAATTCCAGTTATATTAATGGGTGAAACTGGAGTAGGAAAAACTAAATTATTAGAAATGTTAACGATATTATATGGAAAAGGAGAAAAAAACAGAAATTGGAGAAAATTACAAATACACGCCGGCACAACTGATAAAAAAATTGTAGAATTTTTAGAAGAAGTTTCTAAAGAATATGAAAATAGAAATAATCAAAATGAATTGATGTGGATTTTCTTTGATGAAATAAACACCTGTAATTCTTTAGGTTTAATTACTGAAATTATGTGTAATCGTAGTTATTTAGGTAAAAAAATAAATGATAATTTCGTTTTTTTCGCAGCTTGCAATCCTTATAGAGTATTAACCAAAAAAATGAGAGAAAGTGGATTAGTATATTATAATATGAAAGAAACTGGAAATAAATTAAATAATTTAGTTTATACTGTAAATCCACTTCCACATTCATTACTTAATTTTGTGTTTGATTTTGGTTCCCTTCAAAAAGATGATGAAAAAAAATATATAGTAAATACAATTAAATCTTTAATTTCAACATTTCAAAATGATGGAATTATATCAAATATTAATGATGACGATTTAAATAAAATTCAAAATGAAGTAGTTGACAGTATTGAAATCTGCCATGATTTCATTAGAGATAAATATGATAAATCTTCAGTAAGTTTAAGAGAAATAAGAAGATTTGGAATATTCTTTAGATATTTTATAAAATATTTTAAAAACTATCCTTCTACCAAGGAAAAATTAAAATCTAGTCTAAATATTACATTATATTTATGCTATTATTTGAGATTAAATGATAAAGAATACAGAAAGGAACTTGCGGAAAAATTAGATAAATTTTATGATAATAAAAACTTTTTAAGAGGTCCTGAAAAAGAAATAAAAAAAATTACTCTTGAAATGTCAATAGAAAAAGGAAAAGGAATAGCTCTTAATAGAGCATTAAGAGAAAATTTATTCACATGTTATATATGTATTGATAATAATGTTCCTTTAATTATTGTAGGTAAACCAGGTACAGGTAAATCTTTAAGTTTCCAAATTCTTTATAATACTTTAAAAGGAGAATATTCTGAAAGTCCTATGTTTAGAGAAAAAGGAAAATTATACAGATATTATTATCAAGGATCAGAAACAAGTACAGCTGAAGGTATAGAAAAATTATTTGAAAAAGCAGTTAATTCCCAAGAAAAAAATAAAGGAAGAAATATTATTTCATTAGTTTTCTTTGATGAAATGGGATTGGCAGAAAGATCAAGTAACAACCCACTTAAAGTCATCCATTATTTACTTGAAAGAGATGGTAATGATAAAAAGCAAGCAGTACCGTTTTTAGGAATTTCAAATTGGAAATTAGACGCTGCTAAAATAAATCGAGCTCTAAGTTTAACTATAACAGATTATGATATTAAAGATTTAGAAGAAACAGCAATGGCTATTGCTGAATCTTTAGATGCAGAATTATCAGTAAAATATAAAGATTTTTTTAAAGCTTTAGCGTATACTTATTATAAATATATTGAATATAACCAACAAAATTTAAGAGAAAACAAAGATTTTCATGGAAATAGGGATTTTTATACTTTAATCAAGACTGCTATGAGAGAATTAATACAAAATAGAGAAAATTTAGATAATAATGAAAAAAAAACTCTAACAGAAATTGGTATATTATGCCTAAACATTAATTTCGGAGGTTTAGAAAATTCTTCAACTAAAATTAAAGAAATATTTAAAACAGTTTATAATGCATTTGATGAAACTGTAAATTTAGAAGGTAATTTTTCTGTTTTAGAAGTAATAAAAAAAAATATTTTAGATACTAATAGTAGATATTTAATGCTAATATCTGATGATAATGATGGAAATGATATCGTTAAATATTTACTTAATTCATTAAATAAAAAATATATAGAATTAGTAGGTAGTAAATATAAAAATGATTTGAAATCAGGAAGATATAGTGAAGAAATACTAAATAAAATAAAATATATAATGGGTGCAGAAAATATTTTAATCTTAAGAGATTTAGATATAATATATCCTTCTTTATATGATTTATTTAACCAAAATTTTACTATTATGGGAGATAAACGATTTGCAAGAATTGCTTTCGAATTTTCCAAAATTTCTTCTGAAGTACATAAAAACTTCCATGCTATAGTTATTGTTAGTAAAATCCAAATTCAAAATTTAAAGTTAGATCCTCCATTTTTAAATAGATTTGAAAAACATATAGTTAATTTCAAAATGCTATTAAATGAAGAAGAAATTTCAATTGCAAATAAAATATCAAATTATATTGAAATAATATCAACTTTTGGACATGAAAAAAATTTAAAAATAAATTTAGAAAAATCATTAATTAATTGTAAAGAGCATAATATAGAAGGATTAATTTTTAAAATTAAAAATGATTTAAATAAAGAAAACGAAGATAATGAAAAAATAGATAATAATGAAAATATAATAATTCATAAAGTTTTTGAAAAAATAGTTCCAACATTTTGCCAAGATATAATTGCATCGGTTATAACATGCAAAACTGATAAAAAATATAAAGAAATGTATGATATAATTTTAGAAATTTACAAAAAAACAAAATTTAATAATTTCGCAAGTTTCTTTGAGAATATACAATCAAAGAAAAATATTGTTTATACTTTTAGTAAAATAACTGAGATTTTATTTGAAGAAGATCAAGTAATAAAAAATAAATTTGGAACGTTTGATTCTAAAAATACAAAAATCGAGATTATTGAATCTATTAAATCTGAAAATGATCTAATATTTTTCTTAAAAGAATTTAAAGAACAAAAACAAGATATTTTAATTTTAAGATTTTCAGAGAACGATACTAATAAAGTTAATTCTGCTAATTTCGTAATAGAAAATTATATAAAAGATAATCCTGAATTGAGTGATAAATTAATAATGTTTATTATACATAAACAAAGATATGGAATGAATAATGAAAAAAAAAATAATAAAAAAAATATTATACCTGATTTAATTTCATTCATAAATGATGATTATTATCAGATATTTATTGATAATTTACAAGGAAAAGAAAATAATGATATTATGAAATTATTAGAAAAAAAGAATGAGGAATATTTAGCTAAAGAATACATAGATAATTCCAATTTCATAGAAAATAAAATATTTACTGTTTTGAATTTTATGAAGTATAAAATATTTTATGAAACTAAAGAATTAAATTTAAAAAATTATACTACTGAAATGTCTGAAAAAATCATGAAAAACGAAACAATAAAAAATTTAATTAAAAAAAATATTAAATCACAAAGTAAATCCATAAAAGGTATAGTTAAAAATGTATTTATTAGTGATATAGATGAAAATGATGTAGACTTTTTTGAAGTCATAAATAGTAAATTAAGTTCATATTTTGTTTCATATTTACTAAATATTATTTTCTACGGCTTTAAAGAAAATATTCTTAATCAAATATTAATTAACCCAAACTTTGAACTCTTAATGCAGAATGAATATATGAGTAGTATTATAAATAATTGTTTCAATAATTTGAAGTTTAATAATTTTATCCCGAAATTAAAATTAGAAATATGTAAGAATAAAATAGATATATATAATGGTCTTATGATTCCAAAAAGTAAAAATAATTTGGATAAAATTATAAAATATATTAATGATGGTATATGTAAAAGATATATTGATAATGAAGAATTATTAAGAAAAAAATATAATAAAGATGATAAAATTGAAAAAGCAATGAAAACCTATTATAGTGAACATGATCAAATTGAAAATAATGTAAAAATAGAGATAAGCAAAAATGAAATGTTAACTAATATTTATAGCCAAAATGAAAACGAATTAAAAAAATTATTATTAGAAGATTATTTGAAATATTTCATTATTAAATATTTAGAAAAAAATCCAATAAATTATAAAATGAATGAAAATTTACTTGAATTTCTAAAATTGATTATAAAAATAAAAATAAGTGAAAATAATACCCATGATTATGATTTTGAATATAGTATGGATGAATTCATTAAAATCATAATTTTCACTCAATCATATAATGAAGATATAAAGAATCTATTTTCAATATATAAAGATATAATAACTTATAATGAAAATTTCATTGATTATATGATAAAAATAATAAATGAAGGAATTATAAAATATGAAATCTCAGAAAGAAATAAAAAATATACTCAAATAGTAAATATTAACTTTTTTATTATATTAGAATCTATTATAAGAGGTCTCTTAATATTTAGTGCCGAATTCTTGAAAAAAAATAAAGTATCTTTTTATGAATTATTTTATAAATTTACATCAATAGAAGCAACTGTTCAAAAATTAAATAAGAAATTTTATTTATTTAGTAAAGAAATATATGGTTTAAGATCTATAATAAAGTTGGAAGAAGGATACAAAACGAATTTTGAAGAATTTGAAAAAAATTATGAAATATTTATAAAAAATTTCTTACAACAATCAATTCATTTATATGATTGTAATTATATTAATTTCTATAATACTATTTTAGAATTAAATAAATTAATAGATGATACAACAAAAGAAAAAGATGATAGATATGGAAATTTATTATTTTACTTATTCATGCAAGAATATAAAAATATATCAGATCCTGAAATAAGAATAAAATTAATGGAACAATTTTTCCAAAATAAAATATTAATTTTGAAATCTAAAATATTTTTATCAGAAACATTAAAAGATCTTAAACCAGAACTAAAAAAAAAGAAAGATACAGAAGAAGCCTTAATTCATAACTTTTTAAACCTAAAAGATAATGAAAAACTGAAAAAATATCAGAATTTAATAAACATATATAATAATATTAAATCAGATGAATTCAATGAGATTTTATTATATTTATTTGAAAGTCAATGTCAATCATATTTCTCTCAAATATTAGCTAAATATAAGAATGAATATAATGAAAAATGTTGTGATGAATTATTAAATAAATTATCCTTAGGTTATTTAAAAAAAGCTATTATAATTTTATATGAAAATAATGAAGAGAATAATTTATTAAATTTATATGCTATTGCATATTTAAAAACATATTTCTATTATTATGTGGATATTAATTATAAATATTTTGATAAAGTGAATTTCGAACAAATCAATCAATTATTAACAGATAAAGAAGAAGATAATGAAATAAAATCAAATATAAGGAAAATGAGAAATATTTATATTTGGAGGGTTTATTGCAAAAAATTTGAAAATTATGATCAATTTATGAACTTTAATTTTTCTGAACGTAATATTCCAATTTATAAAGAATTACAAGAAGTTATTAAAAAAGAAGAAGAGAACGATACTCCTTATATATTCAGTAATTGTTTTATTTCTCCTAAAAAAATAAACAATTATAAAGAATTCTTAATGAAAGATATTGAACAATTCAAGGATATAACAAAAGAAAATATAAATAAAGATTTTGATTCATTTTATTGCTATTTGGTAAATAAATCTCTGTCTTATTTATATAGTAAAGATAAGGAAAAAACTATTAAAGATCTTAATTTTATATATAATAATACATACGATAAAATAGATTTTGATGAAGAAGGGAAAAAATTGTATAATATATTATTAAATTACGATTTATTCGAAAAAGAAATTATTACAAATATATATGATGATGAATTAAAACAAGATGATTTTGAAATAGTTTTATATGCCTTTAGATTTGTTTTTAATATTAATGTTTCGAATAAAAAATGTTTTTATAATCAAATAATTAAAAAAAATGTAAATAAATTTATCCAAGAAAATTATATACCAGGAAATTTCGCAATGATAAATGAATTTCTTAAATCCTATTATATATTAGAAGACGAATTAAAATTATTAAAAAACGTTGGATACTATGTATGCAAAGATTGCGGATTCCTTTATCAGGTACCTTCTTGTACTTTTCCAATGAATAAATCTATGTGCCCGAATAATCATCCTATTGGCGGTGAATATCATGCATGTACTAAAAAAGATATTAGAGTATTTTTAAATAAAGAACAAGATCAAAAATTAATACAGTATTGGGGTCATCGTAAAGATGGTTTTGAAGGAGAGGATTATTGGATCAATTATTTTGTTCATACAACTATAGATGAGTTTAAAAAAGAATATGTTGATAAGAATACTTTAAAAACTCAAAAAGGTATTATTTTGGGCTACAGTTGCGAAAATTTTTCAAAAGATAATCCTGTTAGAGATATGAATGCTATTACATTTAGGATTTTAAATTTCATTTTTTATTCATTTTTACTTGGATCTTATGCTTTAAAAAATTTAACTAAAGAAGAAATGAGAGAATATTTAATAGAAAATTTGCATCCCCATAATATAATAGGTGTTCTTAAAAAAAATTGGGAAATACTCACTGCAAAATTGAATGAATATAATATAGATAATGCCCAAACATTTATCAATATGATCTTCGATGATATTATTGAAATGATGAAAAATTTAGATTTTCTAAAAACCGAAGATAAATTTAAAGAATTTGAAAAAAAGGTGAATAGTTATATAGAAAAGATATTATCAAATAAAGAAAAAATAGAAGAAATAAAAGCTGAATATAAAAAATTAAAAAATGATTTAATGAGTATTAAACCTCAATCTATGAAAGAAATAATTTTAGGTAATTTTTCGCCTGATATCTATGATCAAAAATTGTATCCAAAAATACAATATTATACATTATCAAATATAATAAATATTAATAATTTTATCGAAAAATTTGGGTCTTCAAAAGATAATAAAACTAAATATTCATTAATAAATATTTTATTAGATCGAGAATCGGAATTAACAATTGATTCAATCAATATGAAAAGTTTAATAAATATAAATAAATTATCAAATATATTACTAAATATTTATTCTTTCAAAATAAGCAGAGAAGATGGTAAAACGAAAAAATTTAATGATGAATTAGATAATATAATTGATCGATTTAATGAAATGAATAACATAAAAAGTGACGAAGAAAATTTCAAAGAGCAATATATAATACCATTTATAAACAGTTGGGATTTAATAAAGGAAAAGTCGGTCCAATATAAATGTAGATTATTAAGAGATTTAGAAAAAGGTCAAGAACCATTAAATATGAAAATTGATAATTCTTTATGTTATTATTTAACTGATGATGGAGATAATGATGGTGGAATGTTTTTAGCATCGGCTTATGAACATTTGATAATATGGCAAAATAAATTCATTGATTATATTATAGGTAATAATAGCATGAATGGAATTCTTAATAGTTATGTACCTCAATTAGATCAGGAAATAGATATTCAGGATGCTACTGAAAATGAAATTATTAATATCAATGAAAATACTTATAAAATATTTTATGATTTAATTACAGCTTATTCAATGAGAAATATTTTTGATAAAAATAATAAAATAAATTATAAAAATTATAATGATATTATTTATAATTTTGAATTAATAGAAGAAGAACTAGGAAAACTAATTTTACCAGGACTTAAAAAATTCAAAAGAGATAAAATTAGATTTATATCATATTTATTTGAAGGTTTCAGAGGACAAAATAGTGAATCATTAATTGAATATAATATGAAATATATTCAAAGGGATTTAACAGAAGATGAAAAGAAAGCATTAAATGACCTAATAAAAAAGAATAATTCAAACATATTTTATAAAGATGTTTTTTCTTCCTTACAGATTTTAATGAATGAAATTATTAAGGAAAATTATAATAAAGATCATTTTATATACCAAATAATAGAAAAACTTCCAAATTATATATCTTTAAATCAAGAATTAGTAGATTTATTTAAGATTAAATATGAATTTAACAAAGAGGACAAATTATTTACTTTGGATTCATTAGTTACAATATTTGAATATTTTGAATCATTATGCTGGAAAGAAATGAGAAAAAGAATTCTTTTAGATTATCAAATTGATTTAAATGAAGATACAAAAAAATTCATTATTGATTATTTTGATAAAATAAAACCTGAGAAAGTTATTACTAAAAAAGCCTTTACAGATGCTTTGAGAAGATTGATGTCAAGATCAATTGTTGGTACCAGAGAAGAAATTGATATTAGACCAGAACAAAAATTAAAATTATATATTGGCAAAGAAGAATTATGGAATAAAGCTATAATAGAAAGTGATTCTTTTGATATGGAAATAAATGATATTTGTAAAGATGATATTCAAATAGGTAATTGCATTAAATTATATGATTTATTAGATGGAGATAATATTTTAAATAAAGAAATTTATCAAGAGCAAAATAATGAAAATAAGGAAATTATTATCCAAAATCAACCAGAAGAAAGAGAAAGAGAAAAAGGAGGAGAAGAAGGAGAAGATGGAAATGATGAAGCGGAAAGTGAAGAAGAAAGAGAAGAGTTCTAAATAATTCAATAAATTATTATTATTAATAATTAAACAATATTTAATAAACTGAACTTGAAGAAAATTATAATTTTTTTATTATTTAATTTTTATTTTTTTATTAATTAATAAATTAATATTTAATTATTTATTAAATATTTAATTTTTTAAAGAAATAAATGTGGATTGGGGATTGGGGATTGGGGATTGGGGATTGGGGATTGGGGATTGGGCCCAATCCCCAATCCCCAATCCCCAATCCCCAATCCCCAATC
>Ga0256405_10007393_pt1 | contig 16610 bp, 13 predicted proteins | sample RumenRJG_02DNA_FD_189096 | JGI IMG/M metagenome (GOLD analysis project Ga0256405, IMG submission 189096) | Bovine rumen microbial communities from Lethbridge, Alberta, Canada - RJG_02 | ecosystem: Host-associated > Mammals > Digestive system > Stomach > Rumen | place: Canada: Alberta...
TACTTCCTCCTTCTTCAACGTCCGCGATAACTCTCTAGATAGCAAACCGGCGGAGCGGGAACCCGCCCCGTCGGTCTATATTGATCAAATTTGATTAAAATTCGTCGGATGCGTCACACTTCAGGACTGCGTTCAGTGTCGCTGTAGCAGCTGCTGTGCAGTCTTCATCGGATACGTGCTCCGGCTCGCAGTGGGACAGGCCGTCCTTCGTTCTGGAGAAGATCATCGTTGTCGGGATCATGTATGCGCAGAACTGTGCGTCATGGCCTGCTCCGGACAGGATCTTCTGCCACTTAGCGCCCATCTCTTCCATGGATTCCTCAACAAATCCGATCAGTCTGGAATCGAATGGAACCGGATCTCTCTTCCACTGTTCCTCGATGTCGCATGTGCACTGCTGATACATCTCTCCAGCCATCTCTTTCAGGATATCCATGCACTTGTCCAGAACCTTCTGGTCGGGGTGTCTGACATCCAGGGAGAATTCTGCTTCATCAGGAATGCAGGTGTGGATGCAGGGGTGTACATAGATCTCACCGGTGGTGAATACGAATTCATATTCGCTTTCGCCGCTCTCGAGCAGTTCCTTATTGTAAGCATCATATCTCTCATGCAGCTTGCACAGGAATTCTGCTGCAGCATGCAGAGCGTCATGTCTCTTAGCCATCGGGAATGTGCCTGCGTGAGCTGTGAATCCGTGGAATCTTACTCTGTAGTTGAACATACCCATTACGAGCTGTACCGCGCCGATCTCATTGCCGTTGTCCTCGAGGATCGGGCCCTGCTCCAGGTGAGTCTCGAACATAGCGCAATACTTGTCCGGGCTGATTCTGTTTTCTTTCGGTCCCTTGAACTTGGTAGCTGCCAGAGCTTCGCCGAAGTTCGCGAACTCGGAATCATCCATCGGCTTGGAAGCCATCATGTTCTCATAAACAAAGTTCGGCTTCAGATAATCCGGCAGATAATCATAGCAGATGATACCGGAAACCATCATTGCCGGCGGATACAGGGAACCTTCTTCGTTGGTCCAGATCATAGCTGTCAGCGGGTGCTTATGCGGAATGTTCTCAGCAACGACTGTTTCCAGAACTTCCATTCCGGTCATGACGCCTTCGATACCATCGTAGTTACCGCCGTTCTTAACGGAGTCGCAGTGGGAACCCATAACGATTCTCTTAGCGTTGGGGTCAGATCCCTCAATGGTCGCATACATGCATGCGACATCGTCGCACTCGATCTTAGCGCCGATCGCTGTCATTCTCTTGACAAACTCTTCTCTCGCCTGATGTGCAGCCGGGGACAGGGAGTATCTTGTGATACCGCCATGACCAGCATCGCCGAACTGTGCGAAAGTTTTGATCTTGTCAGACATTCTCTCTAAACTACACTGATACATAACATTAGCCTCCTTTTCCTAAATAGAAAAACTGATATTGATAACCTGGTCGTGAAACCGGTTACATTTCATATTTAAATTATACTCTGTTTTCTGAATATTTCAAGACCTTTTACGCAAGATATTCTGAGAAATACAAAAAAAGAGGGGTAATCCCCTCTTTTTAACAGCAAACTAATACTTTCTCACCCTCATATAAATGAATCTAGAGTCCCAGGGACAGTTTTCCCGCAGGACAGATGAATGTACACAGCCCGCACCCGGTACACTTCATCCGGTCCACATGGACCGTCTTACCAGCCTTTGCGATAGCCCCGTACATGCAGGCATCAACGCAGCGACGGCAGTGTTCCTCGCACGGAACGCCGGTGACTGTACTGACAAAAGGCTCATAACGCATCTCATCAAAAGATTTCAGATTCGCCAGCGCCTTGCCGCAGATACTGCTGATGGAACTGGTTTCGTTCTCCTGCGCCCATACGGTCATTCCGTCCAGGATCTCGCGGATCACTCCCTTTCCCCTCAGCATGGCAGCCGTACCGACCTGGATCGTAGAGGCTCCCAGCATTATGAATTCGAGGGCATGTTTAGCGCAGCTGATGCCGCCTATGCCTGAAATGGGGATATCGACCGTCTGGGCGATCGTCGCGACCGATGCCAGCGCCATGGGACGGATATAGTCTCCGGACACACCGCCGTACGTAGAAAGCACCGGGCGGGCACTGGCCAGATCCACTCCCAGGATCCCGCGCACAGTATTTATGGCGCTGACCCCGCTGCCGCCGGCCTCCTTGACTGCTTTCGCCACCTTGGAGATATTGGTCGTGTTCTGGGACAGCTTGACCATGACCGGGATCTTCACCGCGGCCACGACTGCCTTGGTCATCTCGTAGACCACATCGGCATGAGACGCGACCACTTCCAGTGACTCCAGCATGGGATTAGAAACTGAGAGTTCGATCGCGTCGGCACCATATTTTTCCAATTTACTTGCGAGGTAAGCCAGTTCGGAAGGAGAATGGGCGGAAATGCTTCCGATCAGGACGCCTCCGTCAGCTTTAGCGACCTCGATCTCCCGTTCCCATCCTTCGATCTGGATATCGCTGTACAGGCGAATGTTCTGCGCGCCATTCTCATCACAGGCGATCCTCGGCCCGACGTCCATCATCGTATCACTGACGATGCTCTCGGTCACGACTGCTCCGGCTCCCGCTGCGATCGATTCATGCAGGCTCGCGCCGTCTCTGTTCCAGGGACCTGCCGCCACGATCACCGGGTTCTCCAGCTCCAGGCCGAGGAAATTAGTTTTTAGCATATCCGGATTCCTCCTCAAAACATCTCACCGATACGTTCTTTGTGTCCGCAGGACTTACGGACTCTCATGCGCGGCCTCAGCAGGATTCGGCGCTCTTCTTTCGTATCCCCGTCGATCATATCAAAGAGGATACGCGCTCCGTAGATGCCCATCTTCCGGAAAGGCAGTTCCACTGTCGTCAGTTTCGGCTCGATCAGATTGGACATCCGGTTGTTGCCGAATCCGGTCACCGCCACATCGTCCGGGATCCTGAAGCCGCTGTCCCGGAACGCGTCCAGCGCCCCATAGGCGATCTCATCGCTGGTGGCGAACACCGCGTCCGGCAGTCCGCGGGAGATCAGCTTTTTACCGCTGATATAGCCGGCTTCAATGGAGTTTTCTGTATGGATGATCAGTTCATCATCTGCCTCGAGCCCGTTCGCCTTCAGCACGTTCTTGAAGCCGATCAGCATCTCCCGGGTCTCCTGCTGAGGATCCCCGCCCATCAGGAACGCGATGGACCGGTGTCCTACCTCAAGCAGATGCGCGGTCATCTCGGCGGCCCCGGCGCGGCAGTCCACTTTTACAGAACTGGCCCGGCTGTTCTCCTGATGCTCTCCGATCAGGACGACAGGAACGTTTTCCTTCTCGATCCGCGTTAAGATCTGTTCCTCCAGCGAAGAAAACATCAGGATGATCCCATCGACCCTCCGGGTGATCAGCTGGGAAATGTATTCCCGTTCCATCTTGGGATCCTTCTCAACATTGCACATGAATGTGATGTACCCCTTCATCCGCGCGACTTCTTCTACGCCGCCGGCCACCTCCATGTATGAGGTGTGAAGCATGTGCGGGATCACGATGCCGATGGTCTTTGTCTTGTTGAAATTCAGACCCTGAGCAAACCAGTTAGGTGTGTACCCGGCGTCCTTCATGACTCGCTCGATTTTTTCCCTGGTTGCCGGCGCGACCGTTTCCGGATGGTTCATCACCCTGGATACTGTAGCAACAGACACCCCGGCTGCCTTTGCGATTTGTTTGATGTTCATGATTCTCCGATCCTCACTCCTTCAGTCTGCCTTTCAGACTGAAAGTTTTGCCCTCTGTGATCTCGACGGAGACCGTCTTTCCTACCAGCGACTCATCTCCTTTGAAGTCGACCAGCTTGAAGCCGTCGGTCCGCCCGCTGAGCGTCCCCGGATCTTTTTTGCTGGCTCCGTCCACCAGGACCTGCACGGTTTTCCCGATGTAGGCGGCGTTCTTTCGCAGGCTGATCTCATTGAGTGTGTCGACCAGTCGATTGAATCGTTCGTGTTTTACCTCTTCCGGCACCTGATCCTCATAATCGGCAGCCGGTGTTCCTTTTCGTTTCGAATACAGAAAAGTAAATGCCGAATCATACTCCACTTCTTTTACCAGCCTGAGCGTATCCTCGAAGTCTTCCTCGGTCTCCCCGGGGAATCCCACGATGATATCCGTGCTGATCGTTATGTCTGGCGCTGCCTGCCGCAGACGCTGCACCAGCTGCAGATACTGCTCTCTGGTATAGCGGCGGTTCATCCGCGCCAGCACCCGGCTGCTGCCCGACTGGACCGGCAGATGGATATAATGACAAAGCTTTTGGCAGCTGCGGAAAGCCTCTGTCAGCTTTTCCGACAGATCTTTCGGATGGGAAGTCATGAACCGGATCCGCTCCAGTCCGTCGATCTCATCCAGAGCGCGGATCAGGTCAGCGAAATCCCAGACCTGCTCTCCTTCTCCTTCAAGGCTGATGCCCCGGTAAGAGTTGACATTCTGCCCCAGCAGCGTCACTTCCCGGACCCCGTCTGCCGTCAGATCCCTCACTTCCCGCAGGATGTCCTCCGGAGCCCGGCTCTTTTCCCTTCCCCTGGTATAGGGAACGATGCAGTAGGTGCAGAAATTGTTGCAGCCGTACATGATGTTGACAAAAGATTTATGCCGGTAAAGCCTCTTTGCCGGAAGCCCCTCTACGATCTTATCCTTGTCTTCGAAGATCCGCTCTACTCTGGTCTGTCTGGCACTGCGGATCTCGTGCTTCGCTCTGGTATAGTCATGATCTGACATCCGGACCAGATCGTCATTGCCGGCGGGATCTTCTTCCCCCGCAAAAGCTGTTCTCGCCCGGTAGAGCTGCTCGAGCATCTGCGGGAATTCGTGGATATTGTGAGTCCCGAAGATCACGTCCACCCAGGGGTACTGACGCCGGATCCGGGTCACGATGTGTTCCTGCTGCATCATGCAGCCGCAGACACAGGCCGCAAAGGCTGGATTTGCCGCTTTTTGTTTCTTCAGCTGTCCCAGCGTACCGAAAAACCGCTTGTCAGCATTTTCCCTGACGCTGCAGGTATTGATGACCACGATATCCGCATCCTTTCGCTCCTGTACCTCGCTGCAGCCTTCTTCCCGCAACAGTCCCGCGATGATCTCCGAATCGTGCTCATTCATCTGACAGCCGAACGTGATTATGTGATATTTTTTCCCTCTGAGCTCTGTCATCCGTTTCCCGTGTTTACCCCTGTTCGTGTTTCTTGTCTCTGCCCATCAGCATTTCAATTGCCTCCGATGCGGATATCTCACCTCTGGTCACCCGGTAGATCGCATCGGTGATCGGCATCTCCACATTGACTTCTTTGGCCAGCTCGTAGGCCGCCTCGGCAGTGAACATGCCTTCGACTACCATACCGACTTCCTTCACCGCCTCATCCGGCGCCATGCCCTCTCCGATCAGGAATCCGCAGCGCCGGTTCCTGGAATGCATGCTGCAGCATGTGACGATCAGATCACCGGTACCGGCAAGTCCGGCAAAGGTCTCCTTCTCGGCGCCCAGTTTCTCTCCCAGGCGCATGATCTCCGCGAGTCCTCTGGTCATGAGCGCAGCCTTTGCGTTGTCGCCGAAGCCCATACCATCTGAGATGCCGGCGCCCAGGGCGATGATGTTCTTGAGCGCGCCGCCAAGCTCCAGTCCGATCACATCATTGGAAGTATAGACGCGGAACCGGTCGGTCATGAAGAGATCCTGGATCGCTTCCGCCGAACCGATATCACTGGAAGCGACGGCCACCGTTGTCGGCATCCTCCGGCCAACTTCTTCCGCGTGGGACGGACCGGACAGGACAACGTAATGATCCATATTGAAATATTCCTCAGCGATCTGGGACAGACGCTCATGAGTTCCCCTCTCGATGCCCTTCGCCACGTTGACGATCAGCATATCATCTGTGATGTACTGCTTTGCCGCTTCTGCCGCGCTGCGGAAATGCTGGGCCGGCGCGGAAAACAGGACGACGTCAGCTCCTTTCAGCGCCTCCTCATTGGAATAGGCGAACGAAATATTATCGCTCAGCTCGACCCCGGGAAGGTAATCTGTATTTTCTCTGCTGCTTTCCATTCTGTGGAGATGCTGCTCATCGACATCATAAATACGGACGCTGCAGCCTTTGCCTGCCAGAACGGTCGCCAGCGCTGTTCCCCAGCTGCCTGCGCCGATGACTCCTATCGTCTTCATTAGTCTTCCTCCTCTTTGTCCTCAACCTTACCTTTGTTCTTGTCCTTTTCAAATATACTCATGACCGGCTCCTCTCCGTGGATCAGCCGGACGATGTTGGCTCTGTGCTTGATCAGCATGATGATCGCCATGACTGCTGCGCATGGGAAGAAGCCCGGCTCCAGAAAGATCGCCAGCACTGCGAATGCAATGGCCCCTACAATGGATCCCAGCGACATCCTCTTCGAAATGAAGACGACGATGGCGGTGATCCCAAGTGCGATCAGCGCCAGCAGCGGATTCACCGCGAGTACAGCTCCAAAGGCTGTCGCGACACCTTTTCCTCCCTTGAATTTATATACGATCGGAAAGACATGGCCCAGGAACACGCAGAGCGCGCACAGGCTTGCCCCTACAGAGCCTGCGGCCAGAGAGCCGATCAGTACTGCCACCACACCCTTCAGAATGTCCACGATGCAGGTGATCGCGCCGGCTTTCTTGCCCATGACCCGGAGCGCGTTGGTCGTCCCGGCATTGCCGCTTCCCTCGCTTTTGATATCTATTCCCTGTTTTTTCGCCATGATGGTGGACGGGGAAATGTTGCCGATGAAGTAGGCCAGCACTCCCAGTCCGCCCAGAGGGACCAGAATCTTAAATATGTCCATTTCGTTATACCTCTTCCTTTTCTCCTTTTTCCCGGAACACGAACTTCAGCGAAGTTCCTTCGAATCCGAAGGCTTCCCGGATCTTGTTCTCCAGATAACGGGAATATGAAAAGTGCATCAGCGGCCTGGAATTGATCTTGAATGAGAACAGAGGCGGTTTTACGCCGACCTGTGTCACATAGTAGATCTTCAGACGCTTGCCCTTGTCCGACGGCGGCTGTTTCATCATGGTCGCGTCGGTGATCACCGTATTCAGCTGACCTGTAGGCACCCGCATAGCCCGGTTCTCAGCAACGTATTTCGCCATTCTGATCACCTGGTCCGTCCGCTGGCCGGTCAGCGCCGAAATGAACACTGCCGGAGCATAGGACATGAACTGGAGCTCCCGCGCGATCTGCTTCCGGAACTCATTCATCGTATTGGTCTCTTTTGCTACCAGATCCCACTTGTTGACGCAGACCACGATTCCTTTACCGGCCTCGTGGGCGATCCCGGCGATCTTCTTATCCTGCTCGGTGATCCCTTCGGTCGCGTCGATCATCAGCATGCAGACATCGCAGCGCTCGATGGCTGCCACTGCCCGGAGCACGCTGAATCTCTCAATATCCTCGTTCACCTTGCTCTTCCGGCGTATGCCCGCTGTGTCGATCAGCAGATACTCTTCACCCTCGAAAGTGAACGGTGTGTCTATAGAATCCCGGGTCGTTCCGGCAATGGGGGATACGATCACACGGTTCTCTCCCAGCAGCCGGTTGACCAGTGATGACTTGCCTACGTTCGGCTTGCCGATCATAGCGATCTTGATGGATTCATCTTCTTCGGTCCCGGCCCCTTCAGGGAAGTTCTCTATGATCGCGTCCAGCAGATCCCCCAGATTCAGCATGTTGGCTGATGAGATGGGGATCGGCTCGCCCAGCCCCAGTTCGTAAAAGTCGTAAAAATCATCCGGCAGATTCGGCGTGTCGATCTTATTGACCGCCAGTACGACCTTGCGGCCGGTCCTGCGCAGCATGGAAGCGACCTCCTGATCGGAAGTCGTCAGCCCCTCTCTGCCGTCTACCATAAACAGGATCACATCGGCCATATCCATGGCCACCTGCGCCTGCTCCCGCATCTGGGACAATATGATATCGTCACTGTCCGGCTCGATACCTCCTGTATCGATCAGCCCGAAATGGATACCGGACCACTCCGCCTCCGCGTAGATACGGTCCCGCGTCACACCCGGAGTATCCTCGACAATGGATACCCGGCGCCCGACGATCCTGTTAAAAAAAGTCGATTTTCCTACATTCGGCCGTCCTACGACCGCTACCAGTGGCTTACTCATCGAAGATCCCTTTCGCGAAATCTGCCGGTTCGAACTCCTGCAGATCCTCTATGCCCTCGCCCAGACCGACGAACTTGACCGGCATATCGAACTCATCGGCGATCGTGATCACGATCCCGCCCTTCGCAGTGCCGTCCAGTTTGGTCAGGACAATACCTGTGATGTCAGCTGTCTGTCCGAATTCCTCTACCTGGGAAACAGCATTCTTGCCGGTAGTCGCATCCAGTACCAGCAGGTTTTCTCTATGGGCCTCCGGAAATTCTCTGCCGATGACCCGGTTCATCTTGGCCAGTTCGTCCATTAGGTTCTTTTTGTTCTGGAGCCGCCCTGCCGTGTCGCAGATCAGCACATCGATGCCTTTGGCTTTCGCTGACTGGATAGCATCATAGATGACTGCGGATGGATCCGCGCCTTCACCGTGGCGGACCACATTGACTCCGACCCTTTCGCCCCAGATGGCCAGTTGCTCGCCTGCTGCTGCGCGGAACGTATCGGCCGCCGCCAGCATAACAGTCTTTCCTTCTTTTTTCAGACGGTACGCCAGCTTGCCGATGGTGGTCGTCTTGCCGCCGCCGTTGATCCCGATCATCAGGATGATCAGGGGATACTCATCGCACAGCTTCTGGTTTTCTCCCTTATCCATCAGATCGGCAATGATCTTGCCCAGCCGTATCTTGATGACAGAAGGTTTTGTCATATTGTTGTTCTGTACTTCTGTGCGCAGTGTCTCAACGATCTTCATGGTAGTCTCCATGCCGATGTCCGAAGTGATCAGGATCTCTTCAAGCTCTTCAAAGAAATCCTCATCGATGGTCGGCCGCATCATCAGCGCGTCCGATACTCTCTGAGACAGTTTGCCGAATACTGATTTTTTCTTGTCTCCTAACATTGTCTGCTCCTGTTGACTTAGATCAGGACCTCTCCCGGTCCTCTGCGAATGAGGTGTCCCCCAGGTCCAGTGAAAGGACCTTGGAAACGCCTTTCTCCGGCATCGTAACACCGTAAAGCACGTCTGCCTGCTCCATCGTCGCCTTCTGGTGGGTCACCAGAGCGAACTGGATATCTTCAAATTTCCGCACTGCCCGGATGAACCGGTCGATATTGGTATCATCCAGCGCCGCTTCGACCTCGTCCAGTATGCAGAACGGAGTCGGCTTGGCTTTCAGTACGGCGAACATCAGCGCGATCGCAGTCAGCGTCTTCTCTCCGCCGGACAGCAGATTGATGTTCTGCAGCTTCTTGCCCGGCGGCTGGGCTACGATATCGATATTGGACTGGAGCGGGTCATTTTCATCGGAAAGCCGCAGCTCCGCGTGTCCCCCTCCGAACAGTCCGGTAAACATTTCCTCAAAGTTGATGACGATCTGATCGAAACTGGCCTTGAATCTCTCCCTGATCGTCTTATCCATATCCCGGATGATCCCGTTCAGGCTGTCCATCGCCTTCTGGATATCGGCCTGCTGTGCCGTCAGGAATTCATACCGTTCTCTGACAGTCTCATATTCCTCTATGGCGCCGACATTGACTTCGCCCATTTCTTTCATGCGGTTTTTGATCTGCCGGTTCTCTTTGACGGCGGAAGACATGACGAATTTCTCCGCCTTGAATTCCATCGCCTGGATATAGGAGATCTCAAAATCCTCCCACAGCTTGTCCTTATAGGTCTCCAGCTGAGTCTCGTTCTTAGCCTTGCGGATGTCCAGTTCGTATTTTTTATTCTGCAGATCTTCCAGTTTCGCCGCCAGGTCGTCCCGGTCCTTTGTGCTCCCGGCCAGCTGTTCGCCAACCGTCTGCTTCTCTGCGGAAACTTCTTCAAGGTATTCCTGGATCCTCTGCTTCGCTGCTTCTTTTTCTTCGATCAGATCATCCATGTTGGCATGGCCGGAGGTCAGTTCGTCCTTTTCCCGGTGCAATCTCTCCTGCTGCTCTGTTCTCCGCTCGATATCCCGGGAGATCTGCTCCAGCAGTTCACTGGTGCTCTGCAGGATATACTCAGCGTGGGTCCGCCGCTCCTCGCAGGTGTTGACAGCGATCCTGGCCTTTGTGATCGCCTCGCTGATCTCATCGAAATCTGCCTGGCGGTCCTCCTTCTGACGGAGCATCTGCTCGCTTTCTTCTGTGATCTGTTTCTTTCTTTTTTCGTTTTCGTCGATGGAGAGGCGCAGCTTCTCTACGACCTCTGCGGAATGCTCCATCTCCTGACGGATGCTCTCCATCTCCCTGCTGATCTTCTCTTCACTGGAGCGGAAATCGCTCAGGGCAGCCTCTGCCAGTACGATCTCCTGATCGTGGATCAGCAATTCATGCTCCCCGGCGCGGATCTGTCCTTCCAGATCGGAGCTTTCTTCTCCCAGCTTCTGAGTCCGGGCGAGCAGCGATTCCAGCTGCTCCTTTTTCTTTTCGCCTGATTCTGTCAGGGTCCTGATCTGCTCCTGCAGACTGCGGATCTCCGCTTTTCTCTCCAGGATATCCGCCGTCTTATTGCGGTACCTGCCGCCGGTGATCGCGCCGGCGGAGTTGATGATCTCACCGTCCAGAGTCACCACCCGGGTGCCCCGGCTCTTCTTTGAGATACGGATAGCATTGTCGATATGATCCACCAGGATGACCCGTCCCAGCAGGTATTCTATGATCTGACCATATTCAGGATCATAACGGACGCAATCCGGTCCGAAACCGATGAATCCCGACTCCGAACGCAGTTTCTCATCTCTTCGTTTATCCGCGTGGATCGAGGCGATCGGCAGGAATGTCATCCGTCCCGCTTTGTTCTTCTTCAGGCTGCGAATGGCCTCTCTGGCATCTGCGTCTTCGTCACAGACGATGTTCTGCAGACTGCCTCCCAGCGCTGTTTCGATCGCGGTCTCATAGCCTTCAGGAACATTGATCAGATCCGCCACAACGCCGCGGATCCCGCGCAGATCTGATTTCATGATGAACCGTACCGCGCCATTGTATCCTTCGTAATTATGCTCCATCTCTTCGATGGTCTTGCTTCGCGCACTCAACTGTCCCAGCTGGATACGGCCTTCTTCGATCTGCCGGCGAAGAGTTTTTTCTTCGGCCTGGCTATCCAGAAGCTGCTGCTGCAGCTGTTCCTGACGCTGCCGCTGCTCTTCCAGAGTTTCGGCGCGCTCCTGACGGGCAGTGCGGGCTCTTTCCAGATCGTCCTGGCTCTTGCGGCTGCCGCTGCTTCCCGTTTCCTGCTCCTGCAGCAGGGCCTCCCTGCGCTTTGTCAGGGTTTCACCCAGCCGCTCCATGCTGCTGATCTCCGATCCCGCCCTGGTGATCTCTCCGGACAGACGGAACAGCTCATCTTTGACTGCGTCTTCTTTCTCGGAAAGGCTGGCCATTTCGGCTGCGATCTCATTGTAGCGGATCACCTGCTGCTGCAGAGCCTCCTCTGCCTCTTCAGCCTCTTTATCCAATCTCTCTTTCTCCGACAGGACCTGCTGCCGGTTGCCGTCTTCTCTCTGTTTCCTTTTTTCGAGCGCCTCGACCTCTCCGATCAAACGTTCCTGATCCCTCTCGATGGCGTTGAGCCGTTCGCTGTCGACCTCGCTCTTATTGACTACCGCATTCAGTTCCTCGATCGCCGCGAGCAGCTTTTGTCTGGTCTCTTCCTCGATCTTCTCAAGGGATTCTCTCTGACCGGTCAGCTCCGCGGAAGCCTGATCCAGCTCTGTTCTCTGCTGCCTGGTATTATCGATGAGCAGTTCCATCTCCGCCAGATCATCCTTGGCGTATTCATTCTTCAGCTCGAGGTTTTCGATATTCTTCAGAATGATGTTGATCTCCAGTTCCTTGTACCGCTGGCGCAGCTTCAGGTATTCTTTTGCCTTGATGCTGTCTTCTCTCAGTCCGTCGATCCGGCTTTCGATCTCCCCGATGATATCCTTGACCCGGTCCATGTTGACCGTCGTGGATGCCAGCTTTCGTTCCGCCTGGGCTTTGCGGGTCCGGTAAGCAACGATCCCTGCCGCCTCCTCGAAGATCTCCCGCCGGTCTTCGGTCTTGTTGCTGATGATGTCAGCGATCTTGCCCTGACCGATCAGGGAATAACCGTCGACGCCGATCCCTGTATCCATGATCAGGTCCCGTACGTCTTTGAGGCGGCACTGGTTTCCGTTGATATGGTATTCGCTTTCTCCGGAGCGGAACATCCTGCGGGTGATCGCCACTTCCTGATAATCGATAGGAAGGCTTCCATCCTCATTACCGATCACCAGCGTTACTTCCGCCATGCCCCGGGACTTCCGGCTGGATGTTCCGGCAAAGATCACTTCCTCCATCTTGCCGGCCCGCATCATCCTGGAACTCTGTTCTCCCAATACCCAGCGGATCGCGTCACTGATATTGCTCTTGCCGCTCCCGTTCGGGCCTACGATGCCCGTGATGCCTTCATTGAATTCGATTGTGACTGGCTCCGCGAATGATTTGAAGCCATGCATTTCCAGTTTCTTAAAATTCATTCCATCCTTCTTTCAGAGCATTCATGGCGGCGTTCTGTTCCGCCTGTTTCTTGCTCTTTCCCTTCCCTTCCGCGGAAAGAGATCCATCTATATATAATCCCACCGTGAAGCTCTTATCGTGATCCGGGCCTTCTTCCCCGATCAGCTGATAACGGATATCTGTGATACCGTGCCCCTGCAGCACTTCCTGCAAGTGGGTCTTGTAATCATAAACAACGAATATGCCCCGCTTAGTATCGTCGATCACTTGGCGAAACAGCGCCAGAACGACTTTTTGCACAGCTTCATAGCCGCCATCCAGATAGATCGCTCCGATCACTGCTTCCGTCGCGTCTGCCAGGATCGACTCCCTGTGCCGTCCTCCGCTCTTTTCTTCTCCGTGTCCCAGCAGCAGAAAACGGCCCAGATCCAGCTTCCGGGCCTGACGCGCCAATGATTTCTCACAGACGATCGTCGCCCGGATCCTGGAGAGCCATCCTTCTTCTCTTTCCGGAAACAGCCGGAACAGTTCCTCTCCGATGATCGCGTCAAAAAAGGCATCTCCAAGAAACTCCAGCCGTTCATTGCTCCGGATCCCCTCCCCATGCTCCTTGCTGTAGGAACTGTGGGTCAGGGCTGTTTCCAGCAGGTCCGGGTCGCTGAATGTATATCCCAGGTCCTCCTGAAGCTTTCTGTTATCCTTCATACTCCCCTATTCCTCTTCGATCACATCCAGATCGAGCATCTCTTCCCGGATGATATCGACGACATTCTCCTTCGCGTACGGGATCCCGCGGATGATGGCATTCTTCACTGCGGTCGCCGTAGACGATCCATGCATCTTCATGACCGGTCCGTTGACGCCAAGCACCGGAGCCCCGCCGTATTCTTCATAATCAAAATCATTCTTCAGTTTCATAAGCTGGCTCTTGATGAAAACCCCGCCGATCTTGCTCTTCAGGTTCTGCATGATGGCGCTTTTGACCAGCTTGAAAATGGTCAGGGATACGCCTTCAGTCAGCTTAAGGATGACGTTGCCGACGAACCCGTCGCAGACGATGACATCACAGACTCCCTTCGGAACTTCTCTCGCCTCCACGTTGCCGATAAAATTCAGGTTCGACTGGGTCAGTCTCTGATAAGCGTCCTTCGTCACACTGGTTCCTTTGGATTCCTCTACGCCCAGGTTCACGAGACCGACCCGGGGGTTCTCTCTTCCCCAGACCTTTTCGATGAAAATACTTCCCATCAGACCGTATTCCAACAGGTTCTGAGCTTTGGATTCCGCGCTTGCCCCGGCGTCTACCAGAAGACAGGGCTGCATGGTCTCCATATCCGGATAGATCGATGCCAGTGCCGGGCGGTCGATGCCCCGAATCCGGCCGAGAAGGAGCCGCGCTCCTACGATCAGCGCTCCTGTGTTGCCGGCAGAGACGAACAAGTCGCCTTCTCCGTCCTTGAGCATAGTCAATCCTCTCACCATAGAGGAATTCTTTTTTTCTCTGATCGCCCGCACGGGAGTGTCATGCATGGTGATCTCATCAGGCGCATCTACCACCGTGATCCTGTCTCCCTTGTATTTGCAGCGTTTCAGTTCCTTTCGGATCGCGCTTTCGTTTCCTATGATGACGATCTCATCCTCAATCTGGTCGATCGCCTGTACCGCTCCCTTGACGATTTCCTGGGGCGCGTTGTCGCCGCCCATACCATCCAGCAATACTCTCATAATGACCTCCTGACTATCCGTTTACCTGCGCGCAGCGGATCAGATCCCTGACCCGTCCGGCGATATCCTCTGCTCCGAACGCAGCGGAGCCGGCGACGATGATATCCGTGCCTGCCTGCGCGACACGGGCAATGTTATCCAGATTCACTCCCCCGTCGATCTCGATCCGGTAACTCAGTCCCCGTTCCTCTCTGCGCCGCTTCAGTTCTTCGATCTTATGCAGCGCAGACGGGATCATTTTCTGTCCTCCGAATCCAGGGTTGACCGACATGATCAGAATCAGATCCGCTTCCTCCAGAACTTCATCCAGCATGCATAATGGGGTCGCCGGATTGATGGATACGCCAGCCTTTGCGCCGGCTGCCCGGATATGCTGCAATGTACGATGCAGATGGACGCATGCCTCCTGATGCACTGTGATGTATTCTGTCTGAGGCGTAATGAAATCCTCCAGATAATCATCCGGCTTTTCGATCATCAGATGCACATCGAAAGGCAGGCCGGTCCTGCCGGTCAGGCTCTTCATGACCGCCGCGCCGAAGCTGATGTTCGGGACAAAATGTCCGTCCATCACATCCACATGGATCAAATGGGCGCCGCCCTCTTCGATGCACCGGACCTGCTGTCCCAGCTGTGAAAAATCTGCCGATAAGATCGATGGTGCCAGTTGTATCATGGTCTGCTCCTCCTGCTTCTTCACTTCAGTATTTCTTTTCTTCGTCCAGTTCTCTGATCAGTGTCAGATAGGAATCGTATCTGGCCTGACTGATCCGCCCCTGCTCCACAGCTTCTTTCACGCTGCATCCGGGCTCGGCTATATGTCTGCAATCGTCATATCTGCAGGAGCCCAGTTCCCGTTCGATCTCAGGATACAGATGGGGCAGTTCGTCTGCCTCGATCCCGCTCAGCGCGAAGGAAGTGAACCCCGGAGTATCAAAAAGCCCTGTGCCGTCCCCGTCCAGCAGGAACAGCTCGGCATGTCTCGTAGTATGCCTGCCCCGCTGTGACTTTTCACTGACCGATCCTGTCTCCATGCGCTCGTCCTCAAGAAGGTGATTCAGGATCGTCGACTTCCCGACGCCGGAAGCACCCGCCAGCGCTGCTGTCCTGCCATGGATCAGTTCCAGGATCCTCTCATATCCGGACGGGTCGTCCCGACTGAGAAGAACGAGCGGATAGATCGGTTCGTAGATAGCTCTCAGCATCTCCAGATTCTCGGCAGCCTTGCGGCCGGAACTCCTGCTCCGGTCAGCAGCCAGATCGCATTTGTTGATGCAGAGGATCGCTTCGGTCCCGGCGTGCTCCGCCATGATCAGAAGCTTGTCTACCAGCTCCTGCACCGGTGCCGGCCGCAGGGCTGCAGTCACCACGACGAAACAGTCTACGTTAGCTACGAATGGCCGGATGAAGCAGTTGCGACGCGGCAGGATATCCGTGATCAGATTATCATCATTGCCTTCGATGATCTCAAACTCCACCAGATCTCCCACTGCCGGTTTGATATCTTGCTTCTTGAAGATCCCCCTCGCTTTGCACCTGTATATTGTTTCGCCGGATTTTACGAAATAAAATCCGGCGATTCCTTTCATGATCCGTCCCTGCATCAATCCTCCTCAACTTCCTCTGGAGGATCGGGCGGCTCCGGCGCCTCTGTCGTCGTCGTCGTCGTTGTCGTCGTCGTCGCCTGCGTCGGCTTCGGTCCTTTGCTGACCTGCAGATTGACCGATGTGTTCTTATCCAGTTTTGACTCAGCGTCGTACTGCTGCCACATGACTTCGCCTTCAGAGTAACTGTCACTCCAGACGTAATCGACGTTGCCCAGCTTCAGCCCGGCACTTTCAAGCAGCGATTCAGCCTCTCCCAAAGTCTTGCCTTTGAGGTACGGCATAGTAGCTCTCGAAAGCGACCCGTCGCTGGCAACCAGATTGACGGTCGAGCCTTTTTCTGCCTTCGAGCCGCCGGACGGGTCCTGACTGATGATCGTTCCCGCCGTCTTCTCACTGGCCTGGGTGGTCACCTTGCACTCAAATCCGGCCGATTCGATAGCCTCACGCGCGCTGTCCTCATCCTGGCCCAGGACATCCGGCACTTCACCATCACCCGGACCGGCGCTGACAAACACAGTGATCGTGCTCTTTGTCTTGACCGTCGTCCCCGCGGCCGGATCCTGGCTGACAATGATGCCCGGTTCCACATCCTCACTGACCACCGGGTCTCCTTCTTTGATCTTCAGCTCCGAATCG
>Ga0256405_10007394_pt1 | contig 16604 bp, 13 predicted proteins | sample RumenRJG_02DNA_FD_189096 | JGI IMG/M metagenome (GOLD analysis project Ga0256405, IMG submission 189096) | Bovine rumen microbial communities from Lethbridge, Alberta, Canada - RJG_02 | ecosystem: Host-associated > Mammals > Digestive system > Stomach > Rumen | place: Canada: Alberta...
TTTAACATAGATAATAATTAACGGAGATAATAATTATTCAAACATGCAAAGGAGAATCGATTTGAATCAGCTGGAAGAAGAACTGCTGCGGACGCTGCACCAGTTCCCGAGGCTGCGCTCAGAGTTCAGCCTCCCCGGAATCAGCAGAGGAAAACTGATGCTGATGAGTGTCGCGTGGGAGATCAGCCAGGGAGACGCTTCACGCGGAGTTCGTGTGAGCGATCTGGTCGCCAGGCTGGGGATCCCGGCATCGGGCGTCTCAAGGCTTTTGAAGGGCCTCGAGGAGGACGGCATCCTGAAGCGCAGTCTCGACCCGAAGGACCGGAGAACCACCCTTGTGACATTTACGGAGGAAGGGCTGGATATAATGCAGAAGTGTACCGTCATGTTCGGGGACATGCTGGACAGCATCATCACCGGGATGGGAGAGGAGAAGGTGAAGACACTCTGCAGCCTGCTGGATGAGCTGTACCGTCTGTCGGACAGCGTGATTCGTGCACAGGAGAAGAAAGGCTTTCTGAAGAGGGAAACGGAATGAGATACATATTTGAAAATCTGAAGCAGTACTGGCGTTCTGTACTGCTGCTCGCTGTGCTTTTGGTTGTCCAGGGTTTCTGCGAGATGTCCATGCCGCAGTACACGCAGAACATCATCGATGTGGGCATTCAGAACAAAGGACTTGAGCACATCACACCGTCCAGCATCACGGCAGGAGAGTTTGAGGCGGCGCAGATCTTCATGGACGATGCGCAGAAACGGGCATGGACGGATGCCTATGAGAAAGACGGGGATCACTATTCCCTTCAGAACCTCAGTAGAGAGAAGCTGAAGGAGCTGGATGGAGACCTCCTGATACCGCTGGTGATGGCTTACCAGCTCGGGCATATGCCGGAGGAATCGTTCCGCACGATGATGAAGACCCAGGCAGAGAACGCTCTTCAGTCACAGAAGCTGAAAGGCGCGCTTCTGGATGCTGCAAAGAAGCAGGCAGACCGTCTGGATTCAATGTCAGCGAAGGAGATCGCCGATGCATATGGCCTGGATATCACCACCTTCGAGGCAGAGGATGAAAAGGGAAATGCATCTACATATGTCGATGTAAGACCGGCAATTCAGAAGATGATTGACAGCGGCCGGATGAGCGAAGACAGCCTCAGCCAGATGAAGAAGCAGATCACGGACACCATCAGTCAGACGGGCTCCCAGACCATGCGCGCGATGGCGATCCGGTATGCCGCGGAGGCGGACAAGGCCGCCGGGATCGATATCGACAAGATACAAAGGCAGTATCTGTGGCTCAGCGGCGGGCGGATGATTCTGATGGCACTCCTGATGGGAGCGGCCGCCGTGGCTGTATCATTTGTCGCGTCCAGGGTTGGCGCTGCTGTCGGGAGAGACCTTCGCCTGAAGGTTTTCGGGAATGTCATCGGGTACTCGAACGCAGAGATGGATCATTTTCAGACCTCCTCCCTGATCACCAGGGCGACCAATGATGTCCAGCAGGTCCAGATGGTCACGACGATGATGCTCCGGATGGTGCTCTATGCGCCGGTGCTGGCAGTCTGGGGAATCGTGAAGGTCTATCAGTCCCATGCCAACATGAGCTGGGTGATTCTGCTGGGGATCGCAGTGATTGTGGGTATCATCCTCACGCTTGTCGTGCTGGCGATGCCGAAGTTCAAGAGTATGCAGAAGCTGGTGGACCGGCTGAATCTGGTTTCCAGAGAGATCCTGACCGGACTGATGGTGGTTCGGGCATTCGGAAGGGAGAAGACAGAGGAGGAGCGTTTTGACGATGCCAACACCGATCTGATGCGCACACAGCTCTTCACGAACCGCGTTATGACCTTCATGATGCCGTCGATGATGTTCATCATGAGCGGGCTCGGTGTTCTGATCACCTGGGTGGCTGCGCACCGCGTCGATGCCGGGACGCTCCAGGTCGGCGCGATGACCTCCTTCATCACCTACGCGATGATCATCATTTCCTCGTTCATGATTCTGACGGCGATGTCGATCATCCTGCCGCGTGCAGGCGTCGCGGCGGAGCGGATTCATGAGGTGACCTCCACAAAGTCCTCAATTGAGAATCCGGAGCATGAGGAGATCCCGCAGGAAAAGAAAGGGGTTGTAAGGTTCAATCATGTGAACTTCCGCTATCCCGGTGCGGAAATGGATGCCCTTCATGATATTTCATTCACGGCAAGACCGGGCGAGACGACAGCCATTATCGGAAGCACAGGTTCCGGCAAGAGTACGCTGGTGAATCTGATTCCGAGATTCTACGATGTCACAGAGGGCTCGATCACGGTGGACGGAGTGGATATACGGAAACGGGATCTCCATGATCTGCGGGCGGAAATCGGGTTTGTGCCGCAGAAGGGAACCTTGTTCTCCGGGACGGTTGCCTCCAATATCCGGTTCGGAAAACCGGACGCGCCGGATGAGGCGGTAAAGCGTGCGGCTCAGATCGCACAGGCAGATGATTTCATCATGGAGAAGGAGGATCAGTACAACAGCTTCATTTCCCAGGGCGGCGGCAATGTGTCAGGCGGTCAGAAACAGCGGCTTTCGATTGCGAGGGCGATTGCGAAGAATCCGCTGGTGCTGGTTTTCGACGACAGCTTTTCGGCGCTTGACATGAAGACAGACGCGAGGCTGCGGGCGAAGCTCTCTGAGGAGGAGAAGGACGCAACAAAGATCATTGTCGCGCAGCGGGTCAGCACCATTCTGAGCGCGGACCAGATTCTGGTACTCGATGAGGGAAGGCTGGTCGGCTGCGGGACGCACACGCAGTTGCTTGATACATGCGAGGTTTACCGGCAGATCGCGGCGTCTCAGCTTTCGCAGAAGGAACTGGAGGAAACGCGCCATGCAGAATAAATATAGAAAGAACAAGCCCTCCGGATTCGGAAGGGGCTCTGAGGAGGAGGCAGCAAAGCGCGCAAAGGAGCAGCAGCTGGAGGAATTCCGGAAGAGGCAGCGCGCTTCAGCACCCAAGCACGGACCTGGCAGAAACCAGGTGGTTGAAAAGCCAAAGGACTTCAGGGGCTCGTTCGGAAAGCTCCTGCGTTATATGGGACGGTACAAGGCGGCTGTCTTTGCAGTCATGATCTTTGCCGCTACCTCGACGGTGTTCAATGTATTTGGCCCGAAGATCATGGGACATGCGACAACGGAGCTGGCGCAGGGGCTGATGCGGAAGGTCCAGGGGACTGGCGGGATCGATTTCGGAAAGATCGGATGGATTCTGCTCTGGACACTCGGCCTTTATCTGGCATCAGCTGTCTTCAGTCTGGTCCAGGGCTGGATCATGACGACGGTCAGCCAGAAGGTCGCCTACCGGATGCGCCGGGAGATAGCCGAGAAGATCGACCGGATGCCGATGAAGTATTTTGAGAGCCGCCCGTACGGCGATGTCCTCTCGCGAATCACAAACGATGTCGATACGCTCGGGACAGGTCTGAACCAGAGCATCACGATGATTATTACCTCCATCGCGACCCTTGTGGGCGTCGTTGTGATGATGCTCACCATATCCCCGGTGATGACCCTGATTGCGGTGGTCGTGATCCCGGTATCCGGTGTGCTGGTTGCCTTCATCGTGAAGAAATCGCAGAAGTATTTCATGCGGCAGCAGGAATCGCTCGGCATGATCAACGGGCAGATTGAGGAGGATTTCTCCGGACAGCTGGTCATCAAGGCCTTCAACCGGGAGAATGTCGTCCTGAGTGAATTCGGGAAGACAAACAATGATCTCTATGATTCAGCGTGGAAGTCGCAGTTCATATCCGGTGTCATGATGCCGGTCATGAATTTCATCAGCTACCTTGGGTACGCGGGGGTTGCGATCTCGGGCGGGATGCTCGCCATCCGCGGTGTGATCGGGGTCGGGGATATCCAGGCGTTCATCCAGTATGTCGGGAACATCAAACAGCCGCTGGCACAGATGGCGCAGGTGTTAAACCAGGTGCAGTCGATGACGGCTGCGGCAGAGCGCGTATTCGAGTTTCTGGATGAGGAGGAGGAAACCCAGCTTCCTGCTGGTCAGGATGCTGCAGAAACACAGGAAAACAAATCCGTTGAAAATATAAGTCAGACCAGCGTGCAGGGCGCGGAGGAACAGACGGCCGGAAAAAATGAGCGCGCGGAGCAGGCAGTCCTGCCGGGGAGGGTCTCAGGGAAAGTGGATTTCGACCATGTCCGCTTCGGGTACAATCCGGATCAGATCATCATCCATGATTTCACGGCCCATGTAGAGCCCGGGCAGAAGATTGCGATTGTCGGGCCGACGGGTGCCGGCAAGACGACCATTGTCAAGCTCCTGATGCGTTTCTACGATGTCAACAGCGGCTCCATTCGCCTGGACGGCAGGGATATCCGGCGCTTTGACCGGCATGAGCTGAGGGATCATTTTGCCATGGTACTGCAGGACACATGGCTGTTCTCCGGAACAATTCGGGAGAACATCCGTTATGGCAGACTGAATGCGACCGATGAGGAAGTCGAAGCGGCTGCGAAGGCGGCCTACGTTGATCACTTTATCCGCACCCTTCCGGGCGGTTACGATATGGTGCTGAATGAGGATGCAACGAATGTATCCCAGGGGCAGAAGCAGCTTCTCACCATAGCGCGGGCGATGCTTGCAGACCGCAGTGTACTGATTTTGGACGAGGCGACCTCCTCCGTCGATACCCGCACAGAGCAGCTGATTCAGAGCGCCATGGATCGGCTGATGAAGGGCAGGACAAGCTTTGTGATCGCGCACAGGCTGTCGACCATCCGCAATGCGGATCTGATCCTTGTCCTGAATCACGGAGACATCGTCGAGCAGGGGACTCACGAAGAGCTTCTTGCAAAACAGGGATTCTATGCGGACCTCTACAACTCCCAGTTTGCTCAGGCTGCGGAGGTGTAACAGACGTAGGGCGTGCATGGCCAGAACTGACAGCAGGAAGATGATGGCAGGGCGCAGGCAGGTTCCGGATGCGGAACTTCTGCTTGACAGCCCTGCCGTTTTCGTGTTACCATCACGTCCATGGTACTTTAGCATGGTAAAGCAATAAAGCGATTCCGGAATCAATCGTGCGGCACCATTCATGACAGCATGCAGGGGATGCCGTGAATGATTGAGTCGGAATCAAATACAGGATGCAGGGCATCAGGAGGAGTGACGATGATGAAGAAAAGGGTTCTGGCAGGTGTACTGAGTGCAGCGATGGCGGTTTCGATGTCTGTCACAATGGTATATGCGGGGGAGACAGAGGCAGTCTCCGGAACGGAGGCGGCTGCGAACGCGGACGGGCTGGCGACAGAGGGCAAGTTTGTCGTCGGTTTTGACGCCGAGTATCCGCCGTACGGATATATGGACGACAATGGCGATTACACAGGCTTTGACCTGGAACTGGCACAGGCGGTCTGTGACCTGGAAGGCTGGGAGCTGGTCAAGACACCGATCGACTGGGACTCCAAGGACATGGAGCTCAATTCCGGCAACATCGACTGCATCTGGAACGGCTTCACGATGAACGGGAGGGAGGATTCCTATACATTCTCTGTACCGTATGTCAATAACAGCCAGGTCATTGTGACGGCAGATGATTCCGGCATCAATTCGCTGGCTGACCTCGCTGGCAAGACGGTCGGTGTTCAGGCGGATTCAGCGGCGCTGGCATTGCTCAGCAAGGATGGGGATCAGGCAGATCTGGCGGAGACCTTCGGAGACCTCCAGCAGTTTGCGGATTACAACACAGCCTTCACAGAGCTGATGGCAGGCTCTCTCGATGCGGTCGCCATCGACATCGGGGTCGCGCAGTATCAGATCAACGGACGGGACGGATACAAGATCCTGGATGAGTATCTGAACGCAGAACAGTATGCGGTCGGATTCAAGAAGGGGAACACCGCACTGTGCGATACGGTCAACAAGGATCTCAAGACGCTGCTGGATAATGGAACCTTCGACAAGATTGCGAAGAAATATGCAGGGCAGGGTGTCGATCCGACCATGCTTTGCCTCAGGGAGAGCTTTGGCGAGGCTTCCACGGAGGCTTCAACCGAGGCCGAGACCGAGGCCTGAGGGAGCTTTAGGAGGTTCGAACGAAGAGACTGGGAGCGCAGACCGGAGTCTGAGGGATGATGGTGCAGCGGACGAGCGCCCGGGAAGAGCACAGCAGTGCTGCTGCCTGACGGCAGACAGGTCTCAGCCAGGCACCCGCATGAGAGAGCCGGACAGGCGGAAGCGGAAATATGGACAGCATCTGACGCAGAAAAACGGCTGCGGCCGCTTCTCTGCGTCAGTTCTTGTGTTCAGCAGGAGGATATATGAGTTTTCAGGTCATGATGATGCAGCTCGGGCAGGGGATGCTGAAGTCGATGGGAATCTTTTTCCTGACGCTTCTGTTTTCGCTGCCGCTGGGGCTTCTTGTAGCGCTGTGCCGCATGAGCAAAAGCGGCATTCTCCGGACAATCATGCGCGTGTATATTTCGATTATGCGCGGAACGCCGCTGATGCTGCAGCTGCTCGCCGTTTATTTCGGGCCTTATTACCTGTTCGGGGCAAAGCTGGGAAAAAACTGGAGATTCTCGGCAATCATTATCGCATTCGCGGTGAACTATGCTGCATACTTTGCCGAAATCTACCGCTCTGGAATCGGCTCCATGCCGGCCGGCCAGTACGAGGCGGCCAGACTGCTCGGCTACTCAAAGTCAGGAACCTTCCTGCGGATCATTTTTCCCCAGGTTATCAAACGGATCCTTCCGGCGATTACGAACGAAGTAATCACACTGATCAAGGACACGTCCCTCTCCTTCTCGCTGGCCTATGCAGAGATGTTTACCATCGCGAAGCAGATCGCTGCGAAGGAGACTTCCTTTATGCCGTTCCTCGCGGCAGCACTGTTCTACTATGTGTTCAATGCCATTGTCGCCTTTGCGATGGAGCGCATTGAGAAAGCGATGAATTACTATTCGGCATAAGGCGGAAAGGAGAAGAGCATGGCACTTCTGGAAATGAAAAACATCCGGAAATCCTTCGGAGATCTCGAGGTGATCAAGGATATCTCCCTTCGCGTGGATGAGGGAGAGGTCCTCTCCATCATCGGGCCCTCCGGATCCGGCAAGTCGACGATGCTGCGCTGCGCAGCCATGCTGGAGACCATCGACTCCGGCGAGATCTGGTACATGGGCGAGCGGGCGGCCTGGGCGGACGGACAAGGCGGGCTGCACTATCCGAAGAAGGCGGAGCTGAAGAAGGTACGCTCCTGTTTCGGGCTTGTATTTCAGAATTTCAATCTGTTCCCGCATTTCTCTGTCATCAAGAACATTACAGATGCGCCGATACACAATCAGAAGCGTGACAGAGACGAGGTCTATGCAGAGGCGAAGGAGCTCCTCGCGAAAATGGGGCTTTCGGACAAGGCTGACGCCTATCCGTGTCAGCTCTCCGGCGGTCAGTGCCAGCGGGTCGCCATCGCACGCGCACTGGCGCTGAACCCGAAGATCCTCTACTTTGACGAGCCGACCTCCGCGCTTGACCCCGAGCTGACCGGGGAGGTGCTGAAGGTGATCAAGTCCCTGGCGGACCTGCACATCGCGATGGTGATCGTCACACACGAGATGAACTTCGCGCGTGAAATTTCAGATCACGTCATGTTCATGGACAAAGGCATCGTGGAGGTGGAGGGCAGCGCCGAGTCTGTTTTCAACACAGACAACGCGAGGATGCAGGCCTTCCTTGGAAAACTCAGGCACTGAAACAATAGTGACATGGATATCAGACCGGGCACAGCGCCTGCGGCAGAAAAGACCGCAGGCGCTTTTTTATGAAGACGACCGCTCATCATCGAATGCGGAGTACGAGATGACGGCAACCGTGACAGTCTGCCCCTTGCAACCTTCGTGAGGATGTACTATAATGCCGTTTGATTGAGCACAATTATTCTGTATGAACGAGCGCCGTGCCCGAAGCAGGGCAGAGGTATCATGGCGCAGGTTGAAGAAAAGAGGAAAAGCATGGCAAAGATTGACATCATTTCAGGATTTCTCGGCGCAGGCAAGACCACGCTGATCAAGAAGCTGATCAAGGAAGTGTTTGCGGGACAGAAGGTTGTCCTGATTGAAAATGAATTTGGTGAGATTGGTATCGATGGCGGGTTCCTGAAGGACGCCGGCATCGAGATCACGGAGATGAATTCGGGCTGCATCTGCTGCTCGCTGGTCGGCGATTTCGGAAGAGCGCTGAAGAAGGTTGTGGAGGAGTACCATCCGGATCATATTCTGATCGAACCGTCCGGGGTCGGCAAGCTTTCGGATGTCCGCCGGGCTATCGAGAAGGAAGCGGAGGAGTGCAGTCTCGAGATCGGCTCCCTGGTCACCGTTGCGGATGTGAAGAAGGTCCGTATGTATATGAAGAACTTCGGCGAGTTCTACAACAACCAGATTGAGAGCGCCGGGACGATCATCCTTTCCAGAACTCAGTTTGTCGACCAGAAGAAGCTTGATGAGGCGATCGAGATGATCCGCGGAAAGAACCCGGACGCCACCATCATCACCACACCGTGGGATCAGCTCTCAGGGAAGACCATCCATGACGCGATGGAGAAGTCTGTCTCCCTTGCGGACCAGCTGATGGCGGAGTACAAGGCAGCTCATCCGGATGAAGATGAAGAAGACGATGATGAGTGCTGCGGCCATGATCATGAGCACCACCATGACCACGACGGCTATGATCATGATGATGAGTGCTGCGGTCATGATCACGGGCATCACCATGACCACGACCACGACGACCATGACGATGATGACGAGTGCTGCGGCCATGATCATGAGCATCATCATGACCACGACGACCATGACCATGACCATGACGGGGCGTGCTGTGGACATGACCATCATCATCACCATGGTCATGATGCGGACGAGGTCTTCACGAGCTGGGGCAGAGAGACAGCGAAGAAGTATTCGGACGACCAGATCCGCAGTATTCTGAAGACTTTGTCAGAGTCCGATGAGAACAGCTATGGCATCATTCTCCGCGCAAAGGGCATGGTTCCGAGAGCGGATGGCACCTGGATTAACTTTGACATGGTACCGGAGGAGAGCGAGGTCCGCGACGGTGCCGCAGACTATACAGGCCGTCTGTGCGTTATCGGGTCGAAGCTGAATGAAGAGAAAATTGCGGAGCTGTTCGGCGTCTGAGCACACCCTGTGAAGGAGCAGCAGAACACAAATCGAAAATTGGAGCAAATGATATGCTGGAAGTACCCGTATATGTGATTACCGGTTTCCTGGAAAGCGGGAAAACGACATTTATCCGAGAAGTGCTTGCCAGTCCGGATTTCGCGGACGGCGAGCGGACTCTGCTTCTTCTCTGTGAGGAAGGCGAGGAGGAGTATGATGAGGCGGATCTGCGCAGACATAATATCTACATTGAGCGCGTGGAGAACGAGGCGGACCTGACGGCTGCCTACATGGAAAGTCTCCAGAAGAAACATAAGCCTGAACGTGTCTTCATCGAGTTCAACGGAACCTGGGACTCGATGAAGTTCTGTTCCTCGGACTGGGCGAAGCGCTGGGAAATGGCGCAGGTGATCACACTTGTGGACGGATCGACATTCGAGGTGTACCTCCAGAACATGCGCCAGATGATGAGCAACATCTTCATGTACACAGAACTCGTCATCTTTAACCGCTGCTCGCCGGATCAGGATCTTCAGAAGTTCCGCAGAACCGTGAAGGCGGTCAACACCCAGGCAGTCTGCTCCTTTGAGGATGCCGAGGGAGAGGTGATCGACATCGGGAAGGCGCAGCCTCCGTTCGACCTGTCGCAGGATCCGATTGTCATTCCGGACGAGGAGTTCGGGCTCTGGTATCTGGATGCACTCGACAACCGCGAGCGCTATGACGGAAAGACGGTGGAGTTCAGGGGCAAGGTGATGATTCCGAGAAAGTTCCCGGAGAATGCGTTCATCCCGGGCAGAAACTGCATGACTTGCTGTGCCAATGACATCCGGTTCATGGGGTTCATCTGTCATTCGAAATATACGGACCGGCTGAAACAGAAGCAGTGGCTGGATGTGACCGCAGAGGTCCGCTATGAGTTTGTCCCGGAATATGAGGGGACCGGGCCGGTTCTGTATGCCCGCCATCTCAAGTCTGCGGAGCCGCCGGCTGAGGATACCGTTCTGTTCAACTGATTCCGTGTTGAAAATAGTATAATTCTGCCAAGCAGGCAGGTGAAATGGAGAAAAAACCGGCTCACCTGCCTGCTTTTTTGATTGCCTGCGTGATGATACAGAAAAATATCATGGCAGGATTATCCTGTTATTGCGTGGAGGACGATGGCAGTATTGTACGAAAAAATATGAGAAATATGATAAATTTATATGAATATCACAAACATCTTGACCATCAAAAACGGGGATGATTTATTAAATACAACAAATTACAGGACGTCGAAAATTCATATTTCGGCGAATACACAGGAGGCACAATATTATGAGAAAAAAGGCACTTTCAGCAGTCGCCCTTGCCGCTGTCGGCGCAATGGCAGTCAGCTCCCTCGCAATGGCAGGAGATGTGGCAAACAAGGATAAGCCGCTGGTATGGTTTAACCGCCAGCCGTCCAACAGCTCCACCGGTGAGCTTGACAAGGATGCGCTGAATTTCAACACCAGCACGTACTATGTCGGATTCGATGCAAACCAGGGCGCCGAGCTTCAGGGCGAGATGGTTGCAAAGTATATTGAGGATCACATCGACACGATTGACCAGAATGGTGACGGTACAATCGGTTATGTCCTCGCAATCGGCGACATCGGACACAACGATTCCATCGCGCGTACCAGAGGTGTCCGCAAGGCGCTCGGAACGGCTGTCGAGAAGGACGGCGGAATTGATTCCAATCCGGTCGGAACCAACACCGACGGATCCGCGACCGATGTTCAGGATGGGAAGATCACAGTCAACGGCAAGGATTATGTCGTCCGCGAGCTGGCTTCCCAGGAGATGAAGAACTCTGCCGGCGCTACATGGGATGCGGCAACTGCCGGTAACGCAATCTCCACCTGGTCTGCTTCCTTCGGCGATCAGATCGATGTTGTCGTATCGAACAACGATGGCATGGGCATGGCGATGTTCAACGGCTGGGCACAGGCAAACAACCGCCCGACCTTCGGTTATGACGCAAACAGCGACGCAGTCGCGGCAATCGCGGACGGCTACGGCGGAACTATTTCACAGCACGCGGATGTCCAGGCTTATCTGACGCTTCGTGTTCTTCGCAACCTGCTGGACGGTGTGGATGTCAATACCGGTATCACCACAGCTGACGAGAAGGGCAATGTCCTGACCGATCAGGATTGCAAGTATGTCGATGACGAGCGTTCCTACTACGCTCTGAACCTGGCTGTTACGGCTGACAACTACAAGGATTTCCTGGATTCCACAAAGATCAACGATGCAGTCTCCACACAGCTTGACGAGTCCACCTCTCCGAAGAAGAAGGTATGGCTTGACATCTACAATTCTGCTGACAACTTCCTCGGATCCACCTATGTCCCGCTGCTTCAGCAGTATGACAAGCTTCTGAACCTCGATGTCGAGTACATCCAGGGCGATGGACAGACAGAGTCCAACATCACCAACCGTCTGGCAGATCCGAGTGCTTATGATGCATTCGCAATCAACATGGTCAAGACGGACAATGCAGCTTCCTATACGGCTCTGCTTCAGTAAGAATAGGAGATCCTGACCAGACAAACTGAACAGTCAGGCAGAAAACGGTCAGGAGTGAACGAAGAGGGAATTCCTAACGGGATTCCCTCTTTCATGTTATGCAGCAGGAACTGACAAGCACGGGAGGAGTAAAGCAGTGGCAGAAAAGAAAGAGGATATCATTCTGTCGATCCGTGATATGTCCAAGTCTTTCGGGCGAAACAGGGTTCTCGACCACATCAGCATGGATGTGAAAAGAGGCATCGTCATGGGACTGATGGGGGAGAACGGAGCCGGGAAGTCTACCATGATGAAGTGTCTGTTCGGCATATACCATATGGACGAGGGCTCCATCTATCTGGATGGAAAGCCGGCGAGCTTTTCCGGACCGAAGGATGCTCTGGAGAACGGGGTGGCGATGGTCCACCAGGAACTGAACCAGTGTCTGGAGCGTTCCGTGGTCGACAATCTGTTCCTGGGGAGATACCCGGTGAACAACGGCGTGATCGATGAGGCACGCATGAAGAAGGAAGCTGCGGATCTGTTCCGCAGACTTGGGATGACTGTGAATCTGACACAGCCGATGAGAAGAATGTCTGTCTCCCAGAGGCAGATGTGTGAGATTGCGAAGGCAATCTCCTATAATTCGAAAATAATTGTTCTGGACGAACCGACTTCCTCGCTGACAGAGCCGGAGGTCAGGAGGCTGTTCGCAATCATGAGACAGCTTACCGCCCAGGGCATTTCCATCATTTATATTTCTCACAAGATGGATGAGATCTTCGAGATCTGCGATGAGGTCTCGGTCCTGAGAGACGGAAATCTGGTGATGTCGAAACCGGTCGGAGAGACATCATTCAATGAGCTGATCGCAGCGATGGTCGGCCGCTCGCTCGAAAAACGCTTCCCGCCGGTGGACAATGAACCGGGCGAGGTGATCCTCTCGGTGCAGCATCTCTCCACAAAGTTTGCTCCGTATCTCCAGGATATCTCCTTTGATGTCAGGGAGGGTGAGATCTTCGGACTGTACGGCCTGGTCGGAGCGGGCCGGACAGAGCTTCTCGAGACCATCTTCGGTGTCCGGACAAGAGCTTCCGGAAGAGTTTACTATAATGGACAGCTGATGAACTTTGACAGTGCAAAGGAAGCGATGGAACACGGCTTTGCGCTGATCACGGAAGAGCGGAAGATGAACGGAATGTTCGCGAAGGGAGATCTGATTTTCAATACAACCATCACGAACCTTTCGAAGTATATGTCGGGTGCCGCGCTCTCGAATCCGAAGATGCGCCGGGCGACGGAGAACGAGATCCGCATCATGCATACCAAGTGCATGGGACCGGACGATTCCATTTCCGGTCTGTCCGGGGGAAACCAGCAGAAGGTCATCTTCGGAAAGTGGCTGGAAAGAGATCCGGTTGTCTTCATGATGGATGATCCGACGAGAGGCATCGATGTCGGCGCGAAGTACGAGATTTACCAGCTGATCATCGAGATGGCGAAGAGAGGAAAGACCATCCTCGTGGTCTCCTCCGAGATGCCTGAGATCCTCGGGATTACAAACAGGATCGGGGTTATGAGCAATGGCCGGCTTGCCGGTATTGTGAATACAAAGGAGACGGACCAGGAAGAGCTTCTGAGGCTCAGTGCAAAGTATCTGTAATTGAGGAGAAAGAATATGGCTGAGAATACGAAAATTCTGTCCGCGGAGGACGCGGAGAAGCTGCTGCGGCCGATTGACGAGCATATCGGGGAGATCCAGAAGAAGATTGATGCGCTTCGTGTTGACGGTGCGGACAAGGTAGCGGAGCTGACCGATGAACTGAGAATGGCGAAGGAAAGCAAAACGCTGACGGCAGAGCAGAAGGAGAAGATCCGCAGAAAGGATGAGGCGCTGCTGGCAGAGGCAAAGAAGACGGAAGCGGCGAACAAGGCGCAGGTCGAAAAGCTGATCGCGGAGGGAGAGGCATACCTGAAGGCGCACTATAATGCGGAGTACCTTGACAGAATCAAGGCATCCGGCGCAGGAGAGCGGGAGGCTGCCGCAACGGCCTATTCCAGGAAAGTGGAAGCCCTGAAGGAGGAGCATGAGAAGAGCCTCGAAGCCTTGAAGGGGAAACTGGCCTCAGCTTCCGGCGAAGAGAAGACAACACTCCAGAAAGAGATCAAGGATGAGACCTATGTCTTCAAGAACCGGATGTTCGACGCGAAGATGGTCTACAGGAAGGATCTGCAGGCGGTCAAGGATCGTGAGCATGAAGCTTTCACGCACCAATACCATCTGATTGACCTGCTCAGAAAATCGAAGTTCACCTTCGCACAGCAGAGGGCACAGAGCAGAGAGCTTTCCCGCTACTCCTTCTCCTGGAAGCAGTTCTTCCTCAGAAACGGGCTGTATATTGTCATTGTGGCAGTCTTCATCGCGCTGGGCTTTATCACACCGGCAGTCAAGCATACACAGCTGTTCACGGCGACCAACATTCTGAATATCCTGCAGCAGGCATCGCCGCGTATGTTCCTTGCACTTGGCGTTGCCGGACTGATCCTGCTGACAGGAACCGATCTTTCAATCGGCCGTATGATGGGTATGGGCATGGTGACCTGCACGATTATCATGCACAAGGGACCGAATACAGGAACGGTGTTTGGAAAAGCCTTTGATCTGTCCGGCATGCCGCTGGCTGGCCGTGCAATCCTCGCGCTTGTCCTGACCATCCTTTTCTGCGTGATCTTTACATCGATCGCCGGCTTCTTCACCGCACGGTTCAAGATGCACCCGTTCATCAGTACCATGGCAAACATGCTGATCATCTTCGGCCTGGTTACCTATGCAACGAAGGGAGTGTCCTTCGGTGCCATTGAGAATGCCATCCCGAACGCTGTGATTCCGAAGATCAAGGGATTCCCGACCATCATTCTCTGGGCGGTGGCAGCCATCGTCATCGTCTGGTTCATCTGGAACAAGACAAAGTTCGGCAAGTACCTGTATGCGGTCGGCGGAAATCCGGAGGCAGCGGCAGTTTCCGGCATCTCTGTCTTCGCTGTCACACTCGGTGCATTCATGCTGGCCGGCGTCCTGTATGGCTTCGGTGCATGGCTGGAGTGCAACAGAATGATAGGATCCGGTTCGGCGGCATACGGGCAGGGCTGGGATATGGATGCCATCGCGGCCTGCGTCGTCGGCGGCGTCTCATTTACCGGTGGAATCGGCAAGATTTCCGGTGTTGTCGTCGGTGTGCTGATCTTCACGGCGCTGACCTACTCGCTGACGATTCTCGGTATTGACACGAACCTTCAGTTCGTATTTGAAGGCATCATCATTCTGGCAGCTGTCACACTGGACTGCCTGAAGTATGTGCAGAAGAAGTAATTGAAGTGTTAATTGAAAAATTGAATGTTCTGAGAGAACAGATGGATTCAAAAAGTGCCGCGGGGCAGAACCCGCGGCACTTTTAATATGGTGGAAATCTGGTGATAACGGGTTTCTGAAAGGCCGTTATTCGTAAAACGGAGCGGATGGCCTGTGACATTCGCGATGGAGCAACTCGAAAACAGTTGTCCGGGAGGGCAAAAAGCACTATACTTTGTTTAAACAGTATGCTTCGGCATACAGGGGAACGACGGATAGATTCACGTAAGGAAAGGCAGGGAGCGGAATGAAGAGAGTAGGTCTGCTGACTTCCGGGGGCGATTGCCAGGCGCTGAACGCGACAATGCGCGGCATCGTAAAGGCATTGTCCAACAACATTGACGAGCTGGAAGTATATGGGTTCATGAACGGGTATCAGGGCATGATACATGGGGATTACCGGCTTCTGACAAGCAAGGATTTCTCCGGCATCCTGACAAAGGGCGGAACCATCCTTGGCTCCTCCCGGACGCCTTTCAAGACAATCAATGACCCGGATGAGAATGGGCTGAACAAGGTTGAGGCGATGATGCAGAATTACTACAAGCTTCGCCTGGACTGTCTGTATGTTTTAGGGGGGAATGGGAGCCAGAAGACGGCGAACCTTCTGAGCGAGAAGGGACTCAATGTCATCCATTTGCCGAAGACCATTGACAATGACATCTGGGGAACCGACATGACGTTTGGCTTCTACAGCGCTGTCAACATCGCGACGGAGGCGATTGACTGCATCCACACGACGGCGGCATCTCACAATCGTGTCTTTATCGTCGAGATCATGGGGCACAAGGTTGGCTGGCTGACCCTGTACGCCGGAATTGCCGGAGGAGCGGATGTCATCCTGATTCCAGAGATCCCGTATCGGATAGACAAGGTCATCGAGGCCATCAACAAGAGAACAAAGTCGGGCAAGGGCTTCACGGTTCTGGCCGTCGCGGAAGGCGCGGTCTGCGCGGATGACCTGAAGCTTTCCAAGAAGGAATACAAAAAGAAGATGGAAAGCAACCATTATCCATCTGTTGCCTATGAGCTGGCAGACCAGATCCTCGCGAAGACCGGCAACGAGGTGCGGATTACCGTCCCGGGTCATACACAGCGAGGCGGGGCTCCGTGCCCGTACGACCGTGCGCTTTCGACAAGGCTCGGTGTTGCCGGGGCAAAGGCATTCCTGGATGGAGAGTTCGGCGTGATGATCGGCATTGTCCACGACAAGACGGTTCGCCTGCCGATGAAGGAGAGCGCAGGCAAGCTGAAGGTTGTTGAGAAGGACAACCAGTTTGTTAAAGAGGCGAAGATGCTTGGCATCAGTTTCGGCGACGAGGATGTCTGACAGACCGGCCGCTGCCGCGGAGGGAGACTGACGGCCGGGGGCGGGAACCTTGTCCGATCAGGCGTCAGAAGCACTGCGCGGCCGGAAAAGAAAACCGGAGACTCGGACCGGGCCGGAATGAATAAAGAAAAGAGGTAACTGTTCAGAACC
>Ga0256405_10007395_pt1 | contig 16602 bp, 16 predicted proteins | sample RumenRJG_02DNA_FD_189096 | JGI IMG/M metagenome (GOLD analysis project Ga0256405, IMG submission 189096) | Bovine rumen microbial communities from Lethbridge, Alberta, Canada - RJG_02 | ecosystem: Host-associated > Mammals > Digestive system > Stomach > Rumen | place: Canada: Alberta...
TTACACCATATATAGGCATCCCGTATTGGATATGGTTAAAGACATGATTAAAGGAACCGTAGCAATCATAGGACCTAACACCAATGCCATATTGCACTCCGACCAAGGCTGGCAATACCAGCACAAAGATTATCAAAAGTTACTGAAAGATAATAATATAATACAAAGCATGTCCAGGAGAGGGAACTGTTTGGACAACGCCGTGATAGAAAACTTCTTCGGTCTTTTGAAATCAGAATTGTTATATTTGCAAAAGTTCGACTCCGTCGAGCACTTCTTGAAAGAACTTGATGAATATCTGCGTTACTATAACGAAGATCGAATCAAGAAAAAGTTGAATGGAATGAGTCCGGTACAATACCGGACTCAAAACCAAATATCTTATTGTTAAATCCGTCCAACAAAAAGGGCGCACATCAATTTTTGCAGACTACCGTCATTGCCATTGCATCCGGGGTGTACAGAAACCTGATAGCAACCGGCGGACGCGAGGAAGGCCATTGCACAGAGCCTCCCGCAGCGTCCGGCCGGTAGCCAACGAGCCGCGTTATGCGAGTTGGCGGTGCACTTGAAAAGATACCAGAGACAACCGTCAAATTCAAAGATGTCCGTATTCGCCCAATTTATATAACAATCCTTGTAATTGCTAGATGTAATAGATGGTAAAGTGTTATTATTTACCTTTTTAGGCTAACACCTTATTGTTTTTAAATTTAAAAATCTGTAGCTTTATGCAGATTTTTATTTTTATGAGCAATTTTATCCGCAGAATCATTAAGGGAGGGGGATTATTTGTCTTTCTCTTAGTATCGTGTCAGGGCCTTAAAGAAGACCCTGTTCTTCCTAAGGATACCGTGAATCTTCAGGTAATGGTTCCGTTATCAAGATTATCTTTATTTGTTGACTTTTCAGCATATTGTTATGGTTCAGAATCGGTGAAAACCAAGTCTTCCTCGGATGAAGTCCCTCTGGAATCTCTAATAGATATTAGTTTGGCAAAAACTTCACAGTGGAAGGATGGCGTTTCTTTTATCCAAATTCCATTTTTGCAAAATGAAGAAGATGCTATTATGGCCAGTGTAACGTCATCGTCGAATCCTGAAATCAGCAGAGCATCAAAAGTGAAGAAGTTTTTGGTGGTAATGGAGAAGCCAGAGAAGGATGTTACATATGTGGTTACTATGATAACCGACGCAGACTACTATAACAATCATCCTGATTTTGATTTTATTTCTCGGCCAAATTATACAGGTGTAGCATTATTTTCGAATGTAGAAGGAAATCTTATAATGATGCGCTCTTATAGAAATGGCCAAATACTACCAGCTAAGGCTATTAAGTCAACAGAAATGGTAGAGCCCAATGATACGCTAAGTATCGGATATGTAACTCTTTTCGAACAATCATCGTCTACGAAATCCGGAGACGAATGGATTACACCATCGTATTGCATCGCATTCAGGTATATGGAATTGACGCCATCGTATTGTGTTGCAAATGGTATCTTTTTCGATGGAAGTAACTGGCATACTAGCAATTATAATACAGGGGGCGGTATTTCGGGCGGCCCTGGGAACGATTTGTCTGGTGATGAATTGCCGGTTGAGGATATGCCGGACGAAGAACGATTCACAGTAGAGTTATCGCATTATAGTCCATATGAATACTCTTTTTCCGGTGAAAAAATAGAAGCAATAAGGATGCTGGGTGCAGGTGAATATCTGAGCGGTTCGCAAGTGGTAATTGATTACATGGTAATATATACCCCGTTGGAGTTTACTTTTTCGTATTGGACGGGTGATTTTGACGAGCTGACAGTAGAAATGCCGTTTCTTATTACCGTTGAAGATGATATTCAGTCTACGGCATACTTCGATACGCAAAAGCCATGCTCGGACGAGACTCGCAGGATTACCAATCCTCTTATAAACATGAGTATTGCTGCCAGTGCTATTTGGAACGACGGCCCAAATTATATAGGGGGAACTTATGGTGAAATCAGGTGGGAAAGAGGAAAAAGAAAATGGCATTATGGCATAGACTTGTTAGCCAATATCGGTGCTCCTGTGTATGCGGTATATTCTGGCTTTATTACAAGAGTAGACTCCAATATTCAAGATGTTCCGTTTATAAAAGGGAAAATTCCGGCTTATGGTAATCAAATAATAATTACTTCCGAGAGGGATGATAATACAGATATTGAACTTAGATATGCTCATTTACAAAGTGGAAATGCAATTGCCATTAATCCTAGGACAGGGGTCCCTTTTACAACTGGAGACAGGGTTAATCGTGGTGATATAATTGGTTATAAAGGACGATCTGGGAATGCGTATAGTGTCCCGTTTAAACACCTTCATTTGGGGGTCCAGATACGTAATTCATCCGGTGTCGCAACAACAGTTAACCCAGCAAATTACATAAATGGCACAATAAATGTTCACACCATTAAAAACACTCAAGGAAGAATAGATAACATTGTATGTGATTAACTTTTAAATATCCAATTTATGAAAAAGGTATTGATTTTGATAATTCTGTTAGTGTCTGGTATTCAGGTCTTTGCACAGGTAACAGACATTAAATACTTGGTGAATAAGACTCCTCAGGAGGTTGTGAATCTTTATCCGGGATCTACATTGAACGATGACGCTGTGTGGGACTATGGCTACAATGCTATAATCGATAATGATAGTTTTAAAATAGCATATATCTGCGACGATAACGAATATAGTGTTTCATACCTATCATTCACGTCAAATGCATTTTGCGTTTTTTCGGATTATGTGAATGGTGGAATCAAAATTGGGGATAGCTATCAGAAGTTGAGTTCAATTGATTTCGCGTCGACTTCTTATGGAAGAGGCAGAGCCGGGAATCGCTTGCAGCCTTGTGAGACCAATGATTTGTATGTGGCTTATAGACTTGAATACAATCAGTTCTATTTTAGGATAGAAGAGGGTATTATAACCGAGATTATCTTTGATTCTCTTAACGACGGAGATCCCAATGATATAAACCCCAATTCACCCTTCGGAAACTAAAGAGTAACTTTCAGGGAGAGCATTTGCAGCCAGCCAAGGAAGCCGTCTTTGTTAAAGTGAAGCTGGGCACCTATGTTGAAACTCACGCTCCTGGGGACATCACCTTCTGGCTTCTCAGGCCCCCACTGCGGTGGGTGGCGCCGCCTCGCGTGACGAGGCTCGGCGGCTACGGCTCGCCGCTCGCCTGGGCTCCGGGAAAGGGCCCCACTCGCGGCGGCCGTCACCCAGCGGATGGGACTCGGCGGTCGGGACCGCGAGTGCAAAGCTAAGTGATTGATAATCAGCGCAAAACGTAAAGTGCCTTAGGCGCGTGGATTCAAGGCGAAATCGCCCGAGGCACTTTACATAACTATATGTAAATCAGGTGATTAGCTTTGCGCTAATAAGTTGCGCGTGGCATCTTGTAATATGCAGACTGACGGTAGTGGTCCAAAAATCCGCAGACTACGGTCAAAACTGGCGGTTTTTGAGGGTAGTGGCCCAAATTTTTGCAGACTACCGTCATTGCCATTGCATCCGGGGTGTGCAGAAACCTGATGGCAACCGGCGGACGCGAGGAAGGCCATTGCACAGAGCCTCCCGCAGCGTCCGGCCGGTAGCCAACGAGCCGCGTTATGCGAGTTGGCGGTGCACTTGAAAAGATGCCAGAGTAGATTCAAAGATATCCTTATTCGCCCGAATTATATAACAATCCTTGGAATTGCTAGATGTAACAGATGGTAAAGTGTTATTATTTACCTTTTTAGGCTAACACCTCATTGTTTTTAAATCTAAAAATCTGTAGCTTTATGCAGATCTTTATTTTTATGAGTAATTTTATCTGTAAATACACCGCTGAAGTGTGGTTGTTGGCCTTATAATTGTTCTAGTTTTGAAAAACACTCAAGTATGAAAAAGGTATTGATTTTGATAATTCTGTTAGTGTCTGGAATTCAGGTCTTTGCACAGGTAACAGACATTAAATACTTGGTGAATAAGACTCCGCAGGAGATGGTATCCCTTTATGATAATTCTAAGATTGTTACAGGGGAGTATTATGACTTTGAAATTGAAAATGCTGGTTTTTTTATTGGGTACTATTCCTCCGATGACAGTTCTCTACATGTGGCTCGCTTTTCATTTTCTTCTTCTGTCTTTTGCGTGTTTTCTGACTATATAGATGGCGGAATCAAGATCGGTGATAGTATTGAGCGCTTGCAAAGCATTGATTTTGTTCATACTCCTTATGGTAGAGGTCGAGAAGGAAATGCCTTAGTTCCATCGGAGAATAACTGGTTCCATGTATATGAAATGGAGAATGCGTATTTTGGATTCAAGGTAGAAAACGGGTATATAACCAAGATTTATTATACGGAGTTGGAAGATTGTAACCCCAATGATATAAACCCCAATTCACCCTTCGGGAATTAAGTGGATGCTACTATGAAAAAGTTAGGTTTAGTTTTTATAATGACAATGTTGGCCCTTCAGGTAAAGGCTCAAGTTGTTGATCTAAAGAATCTTGCAAATAAGACTCCGGATGAGATTGTTGCATTATACGGATCTCCGGAACAGATTGATAATGGGCTTTCTTACACGGCTCAGAAAACACTCGTTTACCCTGACTTTATGATCTTCTATAATGAAGATGCAAGTGGCGGCTATAAATTGAATGGTTTTACTTTTTCTTCAAACCGCTTTTGTATTTTCTCTGACTATTTAGAAGGTGGAATAAAGATTGGCGATAGCCTTGAGCGCTTGCAAAGCATTGATTTTGTTCATACTCCTTATGGTAGGGGTAGACAGGGGAATGCCCTTAAGCAATTGGATAATCATCAACAATATGTAATATACGGTGATGAGTACTGGGGCTGTTGTTTTGATATAGAAAATGGAATAATAACACTAATCCAGTTTGCATGTAAACAAGACATCCCTTATCCGAATTATTCAAACCCCAATTCACCCTTCGGAAATTAAACAGACGCCCTGCAGTAGTCCTGATATAATGCTACCGGGCCGTAGTGCCAGTATTTGGTCTCTTCGCGCTCCAGTTGACGGTAAGTGTCGGAGGCGTAGAATTTTGTTAAAGCCTCCAGAGGGTTGATATGCTCATCCTCGGCAATGAAGGCAGCTACGGCGGCCACTTTGCCGGCAAGAATCAGATATAGGTTCTGCTGTGTGATTTCCGCTCTCATAGCGCTATCTTTTCTTCTATTTCTTCCAGAATCCAGGGCATTCCCTGGGTGTGGAGTGCGTCGTAATGCTCGGCTAGGTACTGCTTGATTCCGTGCTGATCAAAGAGTGCAGAAGCCGCCTCTCCTGTGAGCCCGTGTTTGTTCTTGTAAGCCTCCAGACAGAAGGCTACAAAGAAGAGTATGTCAGTATCACGCTTGCACATAGCGCAAATATAAGAATTAATTCGCTAAAGAGTAACTTTCAGGGAGAGCATTTGCTGCCAGCCAAGGAAGCCGTCTTTGTTAAAGTGAAGCTGGGCACCTATGTTGAGCTCGATGAAACGGGCGATTCTGGGTGTCCAGTTTATTTCTACCATGTCGTAGAACTTGTTGTAGAACTCTGAGCCAAAGTAAAGATTCTGTCCGTAGGGGATGCCGGCAAGATCCACCTTGTTGTAAAGGGGGATGACATCGTCGCCCAGATAGACGGTGTTGGCAAGAGACACATTCCAGCGCTTTGCCTTAAGCATCAACTCGCAGCCCGCAGGGAAACGAGTTTTATCGTCCTGCTTGCGGTCACGCTGATAGGTTAGTATCGCGCCTGCACGTGCAGACAACTCCTGCCAAGCGGTGCCGCCCGCAACATCGGCCTTGATCCAAGGCTGCAAAGTATGGTTGTCCACCACGTTAGGGGACAGCTCAGAGCCGGCATAGTGATAGAAGCTACCGGTCCAGCCAAGGGATAGCCAGGACTTGGGCTCCCACTGTCCGGCCGTCATAATCTGGAAACGCTCGCGGCGCTCGTGGCCAAGCTTACCCATCCAATCGCAGCCAAGCTCGGCATAAAAGTCCGATGCCCTCCATTTCAGCAGCACGCCCTCAAGCACACGGTCCTGAAAACAATACTCATCGGTATAGAAAGCCTCTGAATAATAACCTTCCAGCGCTTTGCGCGGAAAAGCTCCGGCAAGGCCGGTAAAAGTGCCTTTGTCAGAAGTCACGGAAGCCTCGTAGTACAGCACCAATTCCTTGGTATAATCTTTCCAGGCGCTTCCTGCACCCATATCGTGAGAGAAGTCAACACCGGCCATAACCTTATGTTTGATAGCCGGGCTTTGGGTTATGCTAAAGCCAACCGTAGGCCTTGCCACCACAGCATGGATCGTTCCGGACAGGGCGTCGTTGGAGGCGCCGTACTCTGAATTGTTAAAGTAATACCAGAAGTCCGCGCCATACTCCAGCGCCACCTTGCCCTCTTGCTGTGCAAAAGCCGCCAGAATGGTGCAAAAGACTAATATCAGTGATGCTGCTATTCTTCTCATAACACGGCAAAGATAACAATTTAATAATTACAACGCTACTTCCGGGGTAAAAACAAAAAGCGGGCTGCCAAAAGGCAACCCACTTATAATGTAACGGAACGTTTGCTTAGAAACTGTAACCAACACCAATCTTGAAGGCATTGATACGGTTGGTAACGTCAACATCCATACCCTTGGTCAGACCATAGTCGTAACCGAGGCTGATGATGAACTTATCAGAAATAACTACACCAATGTTGGCACCTACCTGAACGTGAATCCTCTTGAGGGCGTCCTTACCGAACACCTTGTCGTTAGAAGCATCAGCATCGTCAATGCCATACATAGATGCAAGCTCATTTGCCTTTGCCTTTCCGAAGGTACCAATGTTAACGCTGGGACCGGCAGAAACAAAGAACTTGAAGCTCTCGCTTACAGGGTGGGTGTATTTAAGCTGAACAGGAACGCGAATATAGTTGGCCTTGACGTCGCCAATACCAAGATCCATTGATTTGTAATCCCAGAAAAGACCTGAAGCAATGCTAAGGTTTTCGGCCTTCATAGCAAAGTCAGCTCCAACGCCGGCATAGAAACCATTGAAATCTACACTTCCGGAAACACCGGAAACACTGACGGAAACTTTAGATCCAAGATAACCGCCCTCTACACTCCACTTGATGTCCTGGGCCTGCATAGCTGCACCACTGAGGAGCATTGATGCAACTACAAATGCAAAAAATTTTTTCATAAAAATGAGTTAATAAGTTAATAAAAAGGTATAAAATTAAAATGGTGTTATTCTTTACCCATCAGATGTTTCTCCCAAGCCCAGGCAGCAGCCAGAGTCTCTTCCGTGGTGCGGGTAGCCTTCCACCCAAGCTTTTCGTTGGCAAGGGTAGGATCGGCCCAAATGGCGATGATGTCGCCGGCACGGCGGGGAACAATCTTGTAATTGAGTTTAATGTTGTTAACCTTCTGGAAGGCATTGACCAGCTCCATAACTGACAGGGGACGGCCGGTACCAACGTTGAAGATTTCGTACTCTTTCTCCATCTTATCTTCCAGCATACGGGCAACTGCACATACATGTGCACGGGCCAGATCGACGATGTCGATGAAGTCCCTCAGGCAGGTGCCGTCCGGGGTAGGGTAGTCGTTGCCAAAGATGTTCAGGCATTCCCTGCGGCCTGCAGCGGTCTGGGTGATGTAAGGCACCAGGTTGTTGGGGACTCCGCGCGGAAGCTCTCCAATCAATGCTGACGGATGTGCGCCGATAGGGTTGAAGTAGCGCAGTGCGATACCCCTAATCTCAGGATAAGCGGCAACGCAGTCACGCAGAATATCCTCGCAGATCTGCTTAGTGTTGCCGTAAGGCGACGTAGAAGGCTTTCTGGGAGTCTGCTCTGTAACGGGCTGTTTGTCAGGCTCTCCGTAAACGGTTGCAGAAGAAGAGAACAGAATGTTCTTGCATCCGTGGCGGCGTGCGGCACCAATAACGTTTACAAAACTGTTAAGGTTGTTACCGTAATACTTAAGGGGATCTTCAACAGATTCGCCCACTGCCTTGAAGGCAGCAAAATGAATGACAGCGTCTATTTTCCAGTCAGTGAAAAGCTTCTCTGTTGCGGCCTCGTCGCAGAATGACATCTTTACAAAGGGAAGGTCTGCGCGGCCGGTAATTTTCTTAACACCCTCGAAGCAGGTAAGGTCGCAGTTGGACATGTCATCGGCCACCAGGACATCGTAGCCTGCCTGAATAAGTTCAACGGTAACGTGGCTGCCAATGTAGCCGGCGCCTCCGGAAACAAGTACTCTTTTGCTCATTTTATCGTAAGTTGTATATTTTTGCAAATATAATAAAAACTAGTTCTCTGATGCAATCAGAGCAACAATTTTATCTACCATCGGCCTTAAAACATCATATCCGGCAAGGCAATTGTTCACAATTACAGAAAAGACGATGGTATCTTCCACCTTTCCGTTGGTAGGACGTACATATCCGCTGTAGCTGAGCACACCGCCGATGGAGCCGCTCTTGTAGCGGATGCGCTCCTTCAGCTCCTTGGGCTCCTTGGCCAGACGATATTCGTACATGCCGTGTCCGGGCCAGCCGATAGTGCGGATATAGGCATCGTAGTTCTTTGTCTTTATCATTGCCTGCAGGAAGTTGCAGAAGAACTCCGGGGTTAGGTAGTCTTCACGGCTGAGGCCGCTTCCGTCCCTGATCTGGACCTCTTTTGTGCTTACTCCAATGTTGGCCAAAGCCTTATACTCTGCCTTGCGGGCTACATAGTAGTCTGCCGAACCCTCGTTCTTCTTGCTTATCATGCGGTACAGCGTCTCTGCGTAGTAGTTGTCGCTTCGCCAGTTGGTGACGCGCGCAATCTGCTCTACTGTAGGAGAATAGGTGCTTCCAATCTCTGTAAGCTCATCCTGGCGGGTGGCATCGTACAGCCCCTTACCGTAGGTGGGAACATTCCTTACCATGCCGTCCGGGCCGATGTCACCTGCTCCGCCTGCCACTGCGATGCCATTTTTAACCAGATACTCTTTAAGGTACCAGGCGCAGGTCAGTTCAGGGAACAGGTTGCTGCAGCTTTCCGTCTTGGGCTTGCGATCCACGGCGAAGGTGCCGCGCATCGATGCGATGGGCGCAAATTCGGTCACATAAAGGTAGAGCTCGTCACCGGTGCCCTTTTCTCCGGTGCAGCATTCCTCTATGAAGGTCATCCACGGGGCTTCCGGATACTTGACAGTCATGCTGATGGGGTCTCCGGGGGCTGCTCCTGCTGCAACGGCAATGTCCTGGCTGTTGCGGTAGAAGGACAGGCCACGGCCACCAGTGCCGTAGTAGGTACCCATGTCCTCGTACTGCCAACTGTCAGGCATGTAGGGGCCTTCGAAGTAGCGGCCGTCGCCAACGACCATGCCGCGGATCTCTTTGATTCCGGCATTCTCTACAATGACTTTCCATCTGTCCAGAAGGGCGTTTGTAGGCATGGCGATAGAGTCTTCGCTGGCGATGGTAGGGTCGCCGCCGCCAACGATGTAAAGGTCTCCGTAAAGCACACCGTCGCGTACGAAACCGCTATGGGCGATTTTGGTCTGGAAGCGGAAGTCCGGGCCCAGCTCGTTGATAGCCAAACCGGTAGAAATCAGCTTGTTATTGGATGCCGGCATCAGCCTTTTGAAGGGATTGATGGCGGCAACAGTGTCGCCGTTAACCTTGACGGCCAGAACGCCGATGTGCGATCCTTTAAGAACCGACTCTTTTGAAATCTTGTTGATGTAGTTCTGGGCCTCGGTCTTAAGCACTTTGCCCTTTTTCTGCGCACCCGCCGGTGCTACGGCCACTGCGATGGCTGCAATGATGGAAATGACTCTTAAAATCATATGGATTATCCTTTAAACAAGGTTTTTACCAGTGTGGGTATGTCTGCGACTTTTATGGCCTGGATGCCGTCCGGTATCTGGGCCTTTGCTATGGAAGAGTATTTTGAAATGAAGATCTTCCGGTAGCCAAGACGGGCCGCTTCGGCAATGCGGCGGTCGCACTGCGGCACGGGGCGGATTTCGCCACTCAGGCCAACCTCGCCAGCGAAGCAGACATCGGCCGGAAGGGCAAAATCAAAGTTGGACGACAGTACGGCGCACACAACGGCAAGGTCGCATGCCGGGTCCGCTACGCGAAGTCCGCCGGCCATGTTAAGGAAGACGTCCTTCATTGTGAGCTTGAAGCCCGCACGCTTTTCCAGAACAGCCAGAAGCATATTCAGGCGGCGGGCGTCAAAGCCCGTGGCGCTGCGCTGGGCGGTGCCGTAAGCTGCGGTGCTCACAAGGGCCTGAACCTCTATAAGGAAGGGACGCAGGCCGTCCAGCATTACAGCTACGGCCGTGCCGCTAAGGCCCTGGTCGTGAACCGGCATAAGCATCTCTGAAGGATTGGTTACGTCCTTAAGGCCGGAGCCGGTCATCTCGAATACTGCCAGTTCGGATGTGGAACCGAACCTGTTCTTTATGCTGCGAAGCAGGCGATAGGCGCCTTTATCGTCACCCTCGAACTGAAGGACGACATCCACAATATGCTCCAATATTTTTGGACCGGCAATGTAGCCGTCCTTGGTAATGTGGCCAATCAGTATGACCGGAATGCCGGTAGATTTTGCAAAATGCAGCAGCATCGACGTCACCTCTTTAATCTGCGAAACGCTGCCAGCGGACGAGTCGATGGCCTCTGAGTACATGGTCTGGACAGAGTCCACAACCACCAGGCCGGGGTTCAGTTCAGTAGCTTGGGCAATGATGTTCTCCATTAAGGTCTCGCTGTAAATCAGGCAGTTAGATGCATCGCCGCCAAGGCGTTCTGCGCGCATGCGCACCTGCGGAGCGCTTTCCTCACCAGTGACGTATAGTGTTTTAAGGCCGGGGCAGCCAAGTGGCAGTTGCAGGGACAGGGTAGACTTGCCGATGCCCGGTTCTCCGCCAAGAAGCACCAGGGAGCCTTCTACAAGGCCGCCGCCAAGAAGACGGTCAACCTCTGGGCTGCCAAGGGAGATGCGCCTTTGCTGGGCGGAAGAGACTTCTGACAGGGGCTGGGGCCTGTGACCTCCGCTGCGGGTGGCGGCCTGTGCATTTTTGGCCGGCTTCCCCGTGGCAACAGTCTTCTCTACCATGGTGTTCCAGCTGCCGCAAGCGGGGCAGCGGCCCATCCATTTAGGGCTCTCGTTGCCGCATTCCGTGCAAAAAAATACTGTCTTATCCTTTGCCATAATCTTTGGTTTAATCGCAGGCCTGGCCTTCATCCGATGCTACCCACAGGAAGACTTTATCGCCCCTGTGCAGCTTGTCTGCCGATGCTACCGAGCACCTTTCGCCCTTGCGGGCTACGTCAACAGTCTTGAAGTCCACGCGAATGTCGTCGGCCTTGAAGATAACCGTGCCTGTGGTGGCTCCAATTACCATAATCTCACTGCCGGCGGGCAGGTCTGTCGCCTCTACGGCAATCTCTGCTACGCTTATTTTGTCGAACCAATTGGTTATCTTACCAAGGTAAACCTTCTTTTTAGTGGCCTGGCTGCCGTAAACATTGCTCCACTCCCCAAGTTCCGCTCCTTGGTAATAACCGTCCCAGAAGCCGCGGTTGAAGACCTCTGAAAGCGAAGCCTTAAGCTGTGCCGTAAGTTCAGGAGTATAGCATCCGTCGCATACGGCATCGGCCGCCTTGCGGTAGCACTCTACCGTCCTTCGCACATATTCTGCGCTGCGGGCGCGGCCCTCTATCTTGAACACCTTTACGCCTGCCTCTATGAACTTGTCCATGAACTCTATGGTACACAGGTCCTTGGGCGACATAATGTACTTGTTGTCAATCTCCAGCTCCGTACCTGTCTCAAGGTCTGTGACACGATAGCCGCGGCGGCACAGTTGCATGCATGCGCCCCTGTTGGCCGATGCGTTGTAGTGATGCAGGCTAAGGTAGCATTTGCCCGATATCGCCATGCAGAATGCGCCATGCGCAAACATTTCGATGCGTACCAGCTCTCCGGACGGGCCTCGCAGATCTTCTGCCAGTATTTGCTCGTGGATGGCTTTTACCTGCTTCAGGTTCAGTTCACGTGCCAGAACCACTACATCTGCAAACTGTGCATAGAACTTCAGGGCTTCGTAGTTTGAAATGCTCAGCTGTGTGGAGATATGCACCTCCAGTCCAATCTGGCGGCAGTAAAGAATCACCGCCATGTCCGATGCAATTATTGCATCCACTCCGGCTGCCTTTGCGGCGTCCAGGGCCTCGTGTGCGGGGGTGATGTCCTCTCCGTACAGCACAATATTAAGTGTCATGTAGGTCTTGACCCCTGCCTCCCGGCAGATGCGGACAATTTCCGGAAGGTCTTCCGGGGCGAAGTTGTTCGCCGAATGGGACCTCATGTTTAGGCGGCCAATCCCGAAGTAAACGGAATTTGCACCCCCTTGTATAGCAGCGCGCAGGCACTCAAAGTTGCCTGCGGGAGCCATTATTTCAAGTTCTTTATGATTCATTTACAATTATTTAACTCTTCCTACGAGCCTGTCTGCAAAGCGGCGCAGGATCTCGTATCTTACGCCGGTTGCTACTGTGGCGGCAGACTCCAGCGCCTTGTCTGTAAGACGGATGATCTCGTACTTAGCGTCTTCTTCTATATGAAGCTTCTCATACAATTCCATCATGCCGGCAATCTTGGCAGCCTTCTGCTCACCGGTTTCTATCGGCATGTCGGCTACGTCCAAAATGCGCTGGCGCAGGGCGTCGTCCGCCTTCTCAAGTGCGCGAGTTGTTAGCCAGCTCTTCTTATTGTTGACGATATCCCCACCAATAGGCTTGCCGAATGTGGCCTCGTTGCCATAGGCGTCCAGATAGTCGTCGGCAACCTGGAAGGCAAGGCCAAGAGAGTAGCCGTAGTCGTACAACTTCTGGCAGTCTTCCTTGCTTGCACCGCCAATCAGAGCACCCATTTTTGCTGCGCATGCAATGAGCACGGCAGTCTTAAGGCCTATCATCTTCATGTATTCGCTCATAGGCACTTCTGCCAAAAGCTCAAAATCCATGTCCATCTGCTGGCCTTCGCAAACCTGGGCGGCAGTGGTGCTGAACAGATCCATTACCTGGGGCAGAACCTTTGCTGGGGCTTTTGCAATGCGTTTATAACTGTCGATGCACATTACGTCGCCGGACAGAATGGCGGTATCCTCACCCCATTTGCTCCATACGGTGGCCTGACCGCGGCGCTTGGGCGAGCGGTCCATGATGTCGTCGTGGATGAGGGTGAAGTTGTGGAATACCTCCAGGGCGGCTGCCGGCTGAAGAATTTCCTCTCCGAACTTTTCCTTGTACAGGGCATAGACCGTCAGGCAGAGCCTTGGTCTTATCTGTTTCCCGCCAAGCCCAATCATGTATCGGAGAGGATCGTAAAGGCCGGCGGGTTCTTTGGTGAATTCCAGGTGGCCGAACAGTTTGGCCAGCATGTCGTGAATTTGGACTTCGTTTATCATATCATTATGTGTTTTCTTGTGTTTACAAATATAATTAAAAAATGCTAAATTTGAAAGCAGATCCTAATGAAACCATGAAGCAATTATATCTTTTAGCAATTTCCGTGCTGCTATGCGTCTTTCCGGCTTCCGCTCAGGACTTTGGGGTGGTGGTGCGCAACGCCGGGGATGATGGTGTGGCCGCATACCGCATTCCAGGCCTGGTTACCAGTAACGCCGGCACACTTGTGGCCTGTTACGACATCCGTCACAACAATTCCCTTGACCTTCAGGAAGACATCGACATTGGCGTAAGCCGATCCACTGATGGCGGACGTACCTGGGACCCGATGATAGTGGCGATGGACATGGGTACGTGGGGCGGCTGTCCGCAGGGCGAAAATGGCATCGGAGATCCTGCAATTCTGGTTGACCGGCAGACGGGCCGAATCTTCATTGTAGCGGCCTGGACGCACGGTTTGCCGCAAAAATCCGTAGCCTGGTTCCAGGTTGGAAACGGCCTTGAGCCGTCCGAGACCGCCCAGCTGATGCTTTCTTACAGCGATGACGACGGCCTGACCTGGAGCACCCCGCGCAACCTTACCAAGATGGTCAAAAAGCGCGAATGGTACTTTACTTTCCAGGGACCGGGACGCGGCATACAGATGGCCGACGGTACCCTGGTATTTGCCGCCCAGTATCAGGACGAGTTTGACCGTACCCCGCATTCAACCATAATGTACAGCAAGGACCACGGTGAAACCTGGACAATGGGTACGGCCGCCTGGCATCATACCACAGAGGCCCAAGTGGCAGAGATTGAGCCGGGTGTGTTGATGCTGAATATGCGAAACGATCTGCAGACCGGCCGCGTGGTGCGCCTTACCCGCGATATGGGCCAGACGTGGGAAGATTACATTTCAGAGACTTTGATTGAGCCTGTGTGTATGGCATCGCTACTGATGGTTCCGGCATCGGAAAACGTGCTGGGGCGCGATGTGCTGCTGTTTTCCAACCCGGCGCATGAACCCAAACGGCGCATCGACATGACTATCCGCGCCAGCCTGGACTATGGCCGTACCTGGCCGGATGTGTACTCCATTGTGCTTGACCATGAAGACTGCTGGGGCTACTCCTGCCTAACCATGATAGACCGTGAGACCATAGGTATCCTCTATGAGTCTTCCCGCGCCCACATGTACTTCCAGGCCATAAAACTCAAAGATCTGGTGCCTTAGGCCGGGCCTGTAAGTGGTCCCGCTAAGGGTATAATACAAAAATGCCTTAGGCGGATTCGTCTAAGGCACTTTATGTATTGCACTGATAATCAGCTGCTATTTCTTGGCTGCAACGATGGCGCTAAGCTTCTCGTAAAGAGCGTCAAGCTTCTCTCCCATCTCCTGGCGGAGACCGTTGAAGTAAAGCTTCTTGTTACCCTCTACAGGCTGGGCTGCCTTGTCTTTCATATCGTTGTAAAGATCAACAGCCTCTTCAATAACGGCTGCGAGCTCGTCGCTTGCTTTGTCAGGGTTGTACTGGAGGAAAAGTGAGCAATCGTCGATGAACTCACCTACGAAGTACTCTACATCTTTTTTAATACCTCTTAAAGAATGGTTACTACTCATATTCTTTTAATTTTAGATATTCAACATTTAACTCCGCAAATATAGTGGTTTTCATTGAACTGACAAAATAGCGGACGGTATATTATTCCACATAAGTCAGTTTGGTGATAATCGGGTCATAGATTTCATCGCCGTTCATCAGTGTGTCGTACATCATCGCCGCTCTCCGGGCTGTCGTTTCGTTCCGCTCGTCATAATAGCCGGTGCGGTAGTTGACAGCGAGCTGACGGATATAAGCCACGCACACCTTGAAAGCCTGCGACTGCAAATAGCGGTGTATTGTGGCGAGTGCCTTTCCTGTGTTGGTTGCGGATTGCATTTTGCCGTTGACAAAGTTGTCAAACGCCACGACAAATTCCTTGTCGTTGTTGGATATTGCTATTCCGTTATAATTTTCCATGTTCTTATGATTTAGATTGTTGCCTGATTGTAGATTGAGGGTTCGGAGGTCACGTTGTAGATGTAGTTGCCACAGCGTACCAAAAGGCAGTTCTCGCCATAGTAGAGTTTTTTCATGCCCCTAATGGAGCCGGAGCGGTGGAAATTTGGGAACTGCCCGATATTGAGCCGTTTGCCCTCTGCTACTTTCATTCTTTTTACTCGCATAGTCATTTGATGTTTGAGCGTTTGAGTTAATTTTCTCCCTTTTGTTTGAAGCTCTTTGAGCTTCTCCGGCAGGGCTGGCCGTTTTTCGTGCTGTTCCACGACTGCGGCCATAAAGGGAGGATAAGGCAAGTGTGTAGTCAGCGGCAAGCGAGGGATACCCAAATTGTTTGAGGCACGAGAAGAATTTGTGGAGGCTCACGAGTGCGGACGCCGACCACAAGCGTAGCGTCACTTGACGGTCCTCCCGGACGCAGTAACTTCGCACGCCAAAACGCCTGTCCCTGCCGAGGCTCAAAATCTTCAAGGGAAAGAACCGGCCACCTTTGACCGTTGCCGTTTCAAAGTGCCAGCCTTGAAGCGGCCACAGTCATCGTTTGCAGACAGATATTCCAAAGAGAGGCGACAACGCGAGAGTCGGGCGAAGGCTTGCCCTCGCTTTGCTCTGGCGTTGTCGCCGCCTCCGGCTTCAGCCGGGCATCATATCCAAAATCAGAACTGCCCGAAGCTGAATCGGTGTGCAGCACGGAATCAGTCGGGCAACCGATAAACAGCACAAGGCGATGTGCCGTGTTTGTGGATCCGCGGGCCACTGACACGGCTTATCGCCTGAATTATCACATCATTTGGACGCAAGCGGTGGTGATAAGGTTGTGTGAGGTAATACGCCCGGCGCACTGCCTCACGCTCCTGTCGCCACAGCGTCTTATATTAATTCCCTGACCGCTCCATTATTTTGATGACATTGATTTTTGGAACATGAATAAAAGTTTATCTTTTTCGTTCATGCGGATATTATCAGAATAACCGTCTTTTGTTATTTGATACCCACATGGCTTAACCATAAAAATGCCTAAGCCCTTAG
>Ga0256405_10007396_pt1 | contig 16602 bp, 16 predicted proteins | sample RumenRJG_02DNA_FD_189096 | JGI IMG/M metagenome (GOLD analysis project Ga0256405, IMG submission 189096) | Bovine rumen microbial communities from Lethbridge, Alberta, Canada - RJG_02 | ecosystem: Host-associated > Mammals > Digestive system > Stomach > Rumen | place: Canada: Alberta...
GTCTTCAAGACCGATGCCGCGGGCACGGCTTTGATCGAGAACATCGAGCCGGGTGTGGCGCTGGTCATCAAGGAGACCAAGACGAAGGACAGCACCTATACGCTGGACGACGTGGTCAGAACGATTCATGTGTTGCCCGGACGCACGGTGACGGCGGACTTTGTCAATATGAAAAAGGGCAACCTCGTCATTCTCAAGAGGAGCAGTGCCGATCAGAAAACGCCCTTGGAGGGCGTGTGCTTTGAACTGCGCTAGTCGCGCAGCATGCGTGCGTGACAGTACTCATGGATTCATGTCACCGGCGACCGCACACGGAAACGTGCCTATGTCACGGAAGGGCCGCTCAAGGGCGACGTGGCGAGCTATCTCGCAAACGACGCGCTGTTCGTCTGTACGGGCGGCGTCAACGCCACCCGCGGCCTAAAGGAGACGCTGGAAGACCTTGGCATCACAGAGGTCGTGGAGGCGATGGACATGGATCAGATGGTGAATCCGCAGGTGCGAAACGGCATCCTCACCATGCGAAAAGAGATCATGAAGATACCGAACATCAAATACTCAAAATATTCGTGGAATCCGGCGTACAAGGGAGTGGACGACTATTTCCTCAGCCGCGTCGCCGCGATGTAGGAAAGGAAATGATTATGAAACAGTTAGGAAATTTGGCAATCGTATGCGCGCAGCGCGAGAACACACTGCTGATGGTGCAGCACGGTCAGGTTAAGGTTGTCACATACCGTCATGGAGGTTACATTACGCTTCATGCGGGCTGGGACGACGACGATGCGATCAGCGCGATCATTAGGGACATAAACTTCGGCAGATTTGCCGAAAAGGCAGCGTGAGGTGCGGAGATATGGATATGTCTAACAACTTTGGAATGATGCTGCACGATAAGATTCGCACAGAAGCAAAAGATTTCAGCACGCTCAGCGACTTTGATCGATTTGTGCTTGACCGGGGGTATTACTACAAGACAGAGGCGGAGTTGAACGCCGCATACGCCCGCGCAAAAAAGACGGGTCGCGGCGAGTTGGTCACGAAAGCTGAGTTTGACGCGGAAATGCGACGCGACCACGCAGACCGGCTTTACGATGTGCTGGCCGAGTTGGTAGCAAAGGGAATACTGACGCCCGGCGAACTGTTCGCCTACGCCCGCTACGGCTGGTGTGCGAACGCGCCGGAATCGGTCATCTACTATCAGACCGGAGCTGGGAAATATGCAGTAAATAACTGCGATACGCAAATCCCGGAGGCAGAGGCAATCGTGAAGGTGTGCAGGGAATGGGGCTTTGAGGCGAGCCGGGTCAAAATTATCGGAACGCCCTACTATGACTCCACCGACTGGCAGTTTATTCGCTTTGACTGTGCCGCGATGACGTGGCTGTGGGCAAATGAAACGCTTTACATGGTTTACAAGTGAAAGAGAGGGATTTCTATGACAAACGAATGGAAAAACATCATCGGCGCGGCATCGGGCGATGAGGCTCATGTGTTGGGGAAGTTTTTGTATTTCTCGCTGGCGAACATCCTGATTGACAAGGAAACCTTGGGCCAAATCTGCGAGGATGCTCTTGGTATCCCATATGCGGGCGGCAAGCGCCTTTCCGTGGCGGATGCGTTCCGATCCGCTACCGGAGATATCCGGGAGCGGATCGTCGTGCGCCGCGGCGGAGAGCAGAACATCTACGCCATCTATTGCCGCGACAACAAGCCCACGTCGGACACGCTTTCCCGCGAGCTGGTCAAGGAGACGCTGAATCAGCATACCAACCAATACCAGAAGCTGGCAAACATCTGTTATGACAGGCAGTGCCAGAGCTTCGGGTACAACGGCATCGTTGAGGATGAGGACGTAGACGCAGAAGGCTTTTGCCGACGGGCAGAGGACTTGTTTGAGCTGTATCAGAAATGCGCCAACCGGAAGCAGGTGGAGACGATCTGCCTTGCTTTCCTGCGAATGCTGGAGGCGACGAAGGTGAGCATCAAGGGCAACCTGTACTTTGTCCCGAAGCATACAATGGCGAAGGTGGATGCTTTCGAGGGCTTCATTGAGGAGTTGAGCGAAAACAACCGCAACAATACGCCCTTGATCGCAAACAGCTTCTACATCGTCGACGACGCCAAGCAACGGGAAAAGATGACGGAGGAGTTCTATATTGCGGTCAAGAAGGAGATCGCTGAGTATCAGGAGCGCGCAGACTACCTCATCAAGAGCGGCAGCCGCAGCGCGGCCACCATGGAACGCTGGGTCAGCAAAATCGACAGTCTGGAGGAGAAGAAGCGGCACTATGAAGCGATCCTCCGGCGCGAGCTCGACGGTCTCGACGACGAGTTCGGCGATTTGAAGCTGCTCTCGCAGGAGCTGATGATCCGCGCAAGGGGCCTTCGCGCGAGACAAACCGCAAAAGCGGCATAGCACAAGGATAAACATGGCGCGGCGCTCTGGGATAGAAACAGTATCCCAGAGCGCCGCTGTATTGCCTATTCTATGCTGTGAAACCATTTGCGCTGTGATGGCATCGAGGACTAAGATACCCACATGTAGCCGTGCTTTTGACTAATCATTTGATTATACATATTGTTCAACAAAAATTACCACATTTCGGCAAGATTCGACAAAGTATTTGGATCGCTTTTGCTATTATCATGCTGTTACAATAAAGGACTTGAGCGGCTTGTCGGAATAAGGTGATGATGGGGAGCTTCTCCTCGGCATACTCCAACTGCACGCACAACAACCTCACGTTCCCCATTACACACAGTTTCCTCGGATTTGGCTCAAGCCCTTGCCGGGGATGGTGGATCTGGAATATCCGTATCCAGAAGAAGAGAATAGTCCATACGACAAACCGGCGGGTATAGCAAAGAAGCTGTGCGCGCCGTTTTCTTTTGCTTTAACAAAACGCGGCAGAGCTCGTTATCACAGTCGTGACCCGCCAGAAATCACTCGTTCCAATATATTTTTTTGATTTTTAGGAGGATTACGAATGAGTGACAATATGCAGGCAAAGGTGCTTTCAATGTTGGAAAACTATATAAGTAACGCTCGTATGATCGCGCTTCTGCGATTTGAGCTTGACCATTCTTTTCGCGTTTCGGCAGAAGATGCGATCAGTGCGATGAATTTTGCCCACGGAGACGGCGGCAGCGCGTCAACAGGACATATCTCTGATAAGACTGCCTATATCATGATGCGCTATCAAGACGAAATGAAGGAGGCCAACGAGGAACTGAACGGAAAGGTAGCAACCCAACTGTGGGATCTGGAGCAGAAACAGGAGCGTCTCCTCTTTTATGTTTCGTTGCTTGAGCCGAATCAGGAGGAAGTTATCAGGCTTCACTATTTTGAAGGAAAGTCAAGGGATGCGGTCTGCGAGCAACTCGACATTTCCAGCAGTACCTATGATAAAACGCGCAAGAAGGGCGTGGACCGTCTGGCCGAGATGTATGAGATGACGACAGGACTCCGAAATGGGTAAAATCAGCCATTACGCAACTGATACGCGAATTTTACTCATAAAATAAGCGTTTAGAGGGATTGAAAGTACGTCATCCTATGTGCTATCATTAGACTATCCCAAAAAAGATGAGATGCCTTCCGGCGCTTCGGCACCGGAGGGCATCTCTGTTTTGCGGGCAGTCAGTGTATCAAACTGAGATTTACGCTGCAAACGATATCGTGTGCAAGCAAGGGAAGGAGCATGGAGTGGAACAGAAATATTGTTCATTTGACGAATTGCCGATTGTACTTAAAGTTGAGGATTTGATGCCGATATTGGGGATTGGCAGAAATACTGCCTACGAATTGGCAAGAAGCGGCAAGATTCGCTGTATCAGGATAGGACGCCAGCTCAGGATACCGAAAGATGCCGTTATAGAATATTTGTGCGAGTTGAGCAAAAATAAGCCATTAAATGAGTTGACCAAACCGTCGTGTTGATGTAAAATCAAAACACCTTACACGGCGGATTGATTAACACCCGGAAAGGAGTAAATAATGGCGCGTTACAGGAAAAACGCGAGTGGTGCCGGTACAATTCGCAGAAGATCAAAAAACTGCTGGGAGGGCAGGTTTACGACCGGCTTCGATCAGCAAACAGGAAAACAGATTCAAGACTGTGTGTACGGTAAAACACAGAAAGAGGTTCGGGAGAAGCTCACTCAGATTTCGCTCGACTTAGACAATGGCGACTATATTGCGCCTACTCAAATGACTTTGGGCGAATGGCTTGAAATTTGGCAAAATGAGTACATGGGAGATAAAAAGTGGTCTACCAGGAAGAACTATAAAACACAGATCAGAAACCACATCAAACCTCGTCTGGGTAAGTACCGACTCTCTGATCTATCTCCGCACATGGTACAGGCATTTGTAAACGCTATGCTTCGCGGAGATGGGAAAACCGAGCCGTTATCTGCAAAAACCGTTCATAATGTCCATGGAGTGTTGCGAAAGGCTCTGGCTGTGGCGGTGCGCTTAGAGTATCTTCGCCGAAACCCCGCGGAATCGACTATTTTGCCTCGTATTGACAAAACAGGCATCAAACCGCTTACCGACGAACAAGTCGCAAAAATGATCGCCGCGGCCGGCGATGATGCTTACGGCACGATTTTGAAGTTCATTCTGCTGATCGGGGTGCGCTTGGGCGAGGCGATGGGACTGACATGGGACTGCGTTGACTTTGAACGCAAACGTATTACGATCAATAAACAGCTGCAAAAACGCCCATTAAAAGACGGCGGCTGCCAGCTTGTTCCGGTCAAGAACGACAAAGTCCGCATCATAGCACCTGCGCCGACTGTCATGAGAATGCTGTCAGAATGGCAAAAGAGACAGAAGGAGCAACGCTTGTTAGCCGGCGCAGTTTGGAACGGGTGGCGCAACGAAAGCGATAGAAAAGAGGCGTTTGTCTTTACAAACGAGCTGGGGCAGCACCTCCACGACACGTCGATCAGGCGCCATTTCAAGATGCTGGCAGCAGAAGTCGAAGCACCGGAGGCAAGAATCCACGATCTGAGGCATACGTTCGCGGTGATCTCCCTGCAAAACGGTGATGACGTTAAGACAGTACTGGGAAATCTGGGACATGCTTCGGCTGCGTTCACCTTGGATGTCTACGGCCACGTTTCCGAACGGATGAAAGAGGAAAGCGCATCTCGAATGGAGGCTTATTTGGCGGCTCTCAACTAGAATCTGTATATATTCAGTATAATGGTTGACATAAGATTGTTAAAAACTTTCATAAGGGCATGGTAAGGGCATAACACAAATTGCAATCAACTTTTTAAGGCAAAAAACCGAGGAAACAAAAGAAAAAACCTCGGAATGACAACATTCCGAGGTCAAATCTTGGCAGCGGGTGAAGGATTCGAACCCTCACAAACGGAGTCAGAGTCCGGTGTGCTACCATTACACAAACCCGCTATCTGTTCGTCAGCGAACATTGACTATTATACAGATATGGCGAGATTTGTCAAGCCCTTTTTTCACGAATTGTCGCGCTACAGCAGCCGCAGCAGCAATTCCGTCAGAAACACCGCCGCGCAGCAGGAGATCGCGACCGGGAACAGCCCCGCGCCGAGCCATGCCAGCACCGCGCCCACGATCAGCGCCGCAACGCCCGCGATGGGCGACTGCGCGGCGTGGATGATGGCGGGGAAGGTCATCACCGCCAGCGTGACATAGGGGACGTAGGCGAGGAACGAGCGCAGGAACGGATTCGTGATTTGCTTTCGGATGAGCGTCAGCGGCAGCACGCGGATGAGGAAGCTCACCCCCGCCGCGATGGCGATGTAGAGATAGATCCTCATGCCGCGCCCCCTTCCTCCGTCCGGATCGGGAACAGGAGCGCCGCGAGCGCCGAGATCGCGACGGTCAGGACGATGGTCTGCATGCCCGCGGACAGCTCGCGCACGCCGGGGAGCACCGAGAACGCGAACGACGCCGCGAACGAGATCAGCACCAGCGCCAGCACGACCCGATCCTTGCGCGCGGGCGGGATGATGATGGCGAGGAACATGCCGTAGATGGCGACGCTCAATGCGCTCACGACGTTCGCGGGCAGCACGTTGCCCGCGGTGATGCCCGTCGCCGTGCCGGACGCCCAGAACAGGTCGGCGACGAGAAAGGCGCTGTATAAGTACACCGGCGAGAGCCAGCCCGGACGCGCGACGCCGAGGCCGAAGATCTCATCCGTGATGCCGAAGCCCACGAGCGGGCGGTGGAAAAACGGCGTGTCGGGGGAGAACTTCTGGCTCAACGCCGCAGACATGAGTAAGTACCGCGCGTTGGTGATGCAGATGACCACCGCCACCTCCCAGTACGCCGCGCCCGCGGCGATGAGGGAGAAAAGCGCGTACTCGCCCGCGCTCGCGTGGTTCAAAAAGCTCGCGATGAAGCCCTGCAAAGCGCTCAAGCCCGCGGTCTTGGCAGTGATGCCCAGCGAGAACGCCACGGCGAAGTAGCCGAGGCCGATGGGCAGGCCGTCCCGCGCACCGCGGAGGATGTCACGGCGCAGTTGATCGCGCTCCATCAATCGACGTGGATGACGCTCTGGGCGAGGTCGTCGGCGGTGATGTTGACGTTGTGGTAGTGCTCGCGCTTCTGCGTGATGCTGCCGAGCGAGATCGCCTCCTGCGGGCAGTACTGGAGGCAGGCGAGACACTGGAGGCAGTCGGTGCCGAACTGCGGCTTGCGGTCCACCATGCGGATGTTGCCCTTGGGACATACCTTGGCGCAGGTGCCGCAGCCAATGCACATCGAGCTGACGGCGAACTTCTTCGCCTTGCCGCCCGCGAGCTTGCCGAACGCCTTGCTCTCCGCCTTGTTGAGCGGGTTCGCCTTGGGCGATTTCTCGCTGTGGGCGAGCGCCTTGACGCTGCGGCCGATGCGCTTTGCCTCGCGCTCGGAGCGGTCCTGCGCGCCCTGCGCGGTCAGCGGGGGTACCATCAGCGTGTGCGGGAACAGCCAGATGCAGGAGCACTGGTGGCTCAACACCTCCCAGTAGTCGAGGTGGAACAGCGCGTCCACGGTGGCAAGGCCCGTGCCGGGATAGGCGGCGCAGGAGCAGACCGCGAACTTGTACGCGTCGCCGCTCACCTGAATGGTCTTGAGCGAATCCTCCACGCCGCCGGGCAGGCCGCCGCCGTAGCAGGGGAACACGAAGCCCACGCGCTTGGCGCCGGTGGCGTCGGTGACGCTGGGGGCGCGGCGCATCATAACAATATCGGTGTCGCCCAGCTCGCGGGCGATGTTTTTGGCGATGTCGAGGCAGTTGCCGGTGCCGGAGAAGCAGTAAATGATGTTTTCACTCATGGGTCAAATCCTCCCTCATGTTGTCTAAATTTATATTATATCGAATCCGGTCGCTGCGCGCAAGGGGGAAAACCGCCGATCCGGCGGCACAGCACCGCCATGTCCTCCGGCAGCGGCGCCGTAAAGTGCAACGCCTTGCCGGTGACCGGATGGGTGAACCACAGCTCATACGAGTGTAGCGCGGGGCGGGGGATGAGGGCTTTGTCCTCCACGCCGTAGAGCCAGTCGCCCGCGAGCGGATATCCCAGCGCCGCCATGTGGACGCGCAGCTGGTGCGTGCGCCCGGTGTACGGCACGAGCCGCAGAAACGAAAAATCGTCGTTTTGCGAGAGCACCTCATATTCGGTTTTGGACGGCAACCCGTCCTCGCGCACGCAGCGGCGGACGATGGAGCCGTCCGCGCGGCCGATGGGGAGGTCGATCGTCCCGCGCTCCGGCGTGACGCGGCCCACGGCGATGGCGCGGTACTCGCGCCGCAGCCCCTCGGTGTGCAGCGCGACGCGCAGCCGGTCGTGGACGTAGCCGGTTTTGGCGGCGATGAAAAGGCCGCTCGTGCCCTTGTCGAGGCGGCTCACGAAGTGCGCGGCGGAGCCGTCGCCGAGGTATGACGCCAGCGCCGAGGCGATATCCGGCGCGCCGGGGTCGCCGCGGCGGGGGTGCATGGCGACGTTCGCGGGTTTGTGGATGACCAGCAGATCCTCGTCCTCGTAGACGATATCGAGTTTTAAGTTGCAGGGCGCGAGCGTCTGCGCCGCGCGGCGCTCGGAGAGCGTGACGCGAACCGTGTCGCCGGCATGCACGACGGCGTTGACGTGGGCGGGGGAGCCGTTCAATAAAATGGCGTTTTCCCGCCATTTGAGGCTCTTGAGCAGCGTGTAGGAGAGTCGTAAATCTCCGCGCAGGATACTCCGCAGCGGCTGACCGTCCCGCTCCGGCGGCACGGTGTGATCGAGCGTCCGCAAAACGCCACCCCCTTTCGACGCAAACAGTATAGCATATTTCGGAAAAACATGCTATACTGTTCGTTGCGATTGCAAACAAAGGAGAGTTATGCATGGCTGACAGACATTCCATCTGCTTACTCAACGACTCGTTCCCGCCGATGATCGACGGCGTGTCCAACGCGGTCGTGAACTACGCGAAGAACATCGAAGCGCACCACGGCCACGCCGTGGTCGTGACGCCGAGCGTCCCCGGCGCGACGGACGAGGGCTACGCCTATCCCGTCATCCGCTATCCCAGCATCGACACGCGCAAGCTGGTGGGCTACGTCGCGGGCTATCCGTTCTCGCCGGAGACGGCGCGGCGCGTGCAGGACGAGCACGTGGAGCTGCTGCACACGCATTGCCCCATCGCGAGCACGTTCCTCGCCCGCGAGCTGCGTAACGTGCTGGATGTGCCGCTGGTGCTGACCTATCACACCAAGTTCGACATCGACATCGCCAAGGCGATCAAGAGCAAGCTCTTGCAGGAGAGCGCGAAGCGCGCGCTGGTGGAGAACGTCTCCGCCTGCGACGAGATCTGGGTCGTCAGCGAGGGCGCGGGGAAGAACCTCGAATCCCTCGGCTACGAGGGCGCGTGGCGCGTGATGGAAAACGGCGTGGACGTGCCGCGCGGCGGCGTGGACGACGCGGCGGTGGAGGCGGCTGTCAAGGAATATGACTTGCCACACGATGTGCCGATGTTCCTCTTTGTCGGGCGGCTCATGTGGTACAAGGGCCTGCGCATCATCCTCGACGCCCTCGCGGCGCTCAAGGCGCAGGGCACGGCGTTCCGCATGGTGATCATCGGCGACGGCGCGGACGGCAAGGAGGTGCGCGAGACCGCGCACGAGCTGGGCCTCGACGACGTGTGCTTCTTCACCGGCGCGATCTCCGACCGCGAGACCATCCGCGGCTGGTACACCCGCGCCGATCTGTTCCTGTTCCCGTCCACCTTCGACACCAACGGCCTCGTGGTGCGTGAGGCGGCGGCGAGCGCCACGGCGACAGTGATGGTCGCCGGCTCCTGCGCCGCCGAGGGCGTCACCGACGGGCAAAACGGCTTCTTCATCGAGGAGAACGCGCCGTCCCTCGCCGCGAAGCTGACGGCGCTCTGCGCCGAACCCGACGCCATGCGCCGCGTGGGCGAGAACGCCCAGAGCCAGCTCTACCTCTCGTGGGAGGACGCGGTGGCGCGGGCGTATGAGCGCTACGAGGTCGTCATCGACGACTACCGCAGCGGCAGGTATCCCAAGCACAAAAAGCCCATGGACGGCTTCCTCAAGTCGCAGGGCGAGCTGATGGACACCTTCGCGCTGCTCGATGAAGTGCGCGACGAGATGCGCGACGACTTCACCGCCGACCGCGACGAGCTGCTCGCTCACATCCGCGAGGGCCGCGAGGAGTTCCGCGCCTTCCTGCGCGAGCGGCAGGAAAAAATGCAGGAGGGCCGCGAGCAGGTGCGCGCCTACATTCGCGCCGAGCAGGACCGCGCGGAGGAGCGCCTGGAGGACTGGTGGCGCAAGATGGACCGGTATCTGTAACGCGGAAATAAAAAATCCCCCTTGACGAATCAAGGGGGAGCCCGTATAATGAAAGCAGAGAAAGGCGCGACAAGCGGTCTGACTCGGTTAAGTTAACAAGTTATCCAGAAAAACCCAGACAACCGTCACTTGCCAGAGTGGCGGTTGTCCTTTTTTTGCTTTTGTCAACGTCCCAGGTACGCCGCACACTTGTCGCTCGCGTCATGCGCGAGGCGTTCCTCGTCCACGGTTTTGAGCCGCCCGTGCTCGACCACGACCTTGCCGTTCACGACCGTCACGTCCACCGCGCCGCGGAGACCCACCGTCGCCAGCACAGACTTGGGATCGTACAGCGAACCCACCAGCTCCAAGCGCCGCGCGTCCACGAGGAACAGGTCGCAGCATTTGCCGACGGCAAGCTGCCCGACGTCGTTGCGGCCCAGCAGCCGCGCGCTGCCTCGTGTCGCCATCTTCAAAATATCATAGCCCGACGGCGCGTCGTGGCTCGCGTGCAGCCGGTGCAGCAGGAACGCCACGCGCAGCTCCTCCATGAGACTCGAGCCGTCGTTGGACGCGGAGCCGTCCACCGCGAGGCCGACCGGCACGCCGAGGCGCAGCATCTCCGGCACCCGCGCCACGCCGGAGGCGAGCTTCATGTTGGAGATGGGGCAGTGGGCGACGCCGGTGCCGGTGTCCGCGAGGAGCTTTAGTTCTTCGTCGTTGAAGTGGATGCCGTGGGCGAACCACACGTCGTCGCCGAGCCAGCCCAGCCGCTCCATGTACGCAAGCGGGCGCACGCCCTCGCGCGCGAGCATGTAGTTCTCCTCGTCCTTGGTCTCGCACAGGTGCGTGTGCAGCCGCACGCCGTACTGCCGCGCCAAAATTGCGCTCTCGCGCAGCAGATCGGCGGAGACGGAGAACGGCGAGCAGGGGGCGAGCGCCACGCGGTGCATGGCGTAGGGCTTCGGATCGTGGAAGCGCTCGATGGCGTCGGCGGAATCCCGCAGAATTTCGTCCACCGTCTGCACCACGCTGTCGGGCGGCAGGCCGCCGTCCTTGACGGACAAGTCCATGCTGCCGCGCGAGGCGTGGAAGCGCACGCCTAACTCGTCCGCCGCCGCGAACTGCGCGCCGAGCAGGTCGCCGCTGCCATGGGGAAAGACGTAGTGGTGGTCGAAGCAGGTGGTGCAGCCGTGCTTTAATAATTCGCCCATGCCGACGAGGGACGAGAGGCGGACAACGTCCGCGTCGAGGTTTTTCCAAATTTCGTACAGCGTTTTGAGCCAGTCGAACAGCTCCATGTTCTGCACCTCGGGCAGGTTGCGGGAGAACACCTGATACAGATGGTGGTGCGTGTTGACGAGGCCGGGGTAGCAGAGCATGTGGCTTGCGTCGATGGTCTCGTCCGCGCGCTGCGGCAGGGCAGCGCCGATCGCTCGAATGACCCCGTTTTCGGCGTAAAGGTCAACGCCTTGCCATACCGCGTCGTTGTCGTCGCAGGAGACGAGGGTGCGGATGTTTTGGATGAGCAGGGTAGACATAGCACTCCTCCTACAAGAAAGAGCGGCGCTCGCCGCTCTTTCTGATTCTGTGTATCTGTGTAAATGAAAGGTTTTGGTCGGGCTGACCAGCCGGTGCAAGCGCCGAGGAAAAGACTCGGATTTGCCCGTCCGGCAGGACTTATCTTTCTTCTCTGAAATAACTTAAACCCAACGATGCCGGGGGCTGATTCTCGCGCTTCTTGCGCAGCGACACGATGATCAGCACGATCAGCGTGATGAGGTACGGCAGCATCTTGAACAGCTCCAGCGACTTGCGGGACAGTCCGGGGATGTACAGGTACGCCCAGTACACGAAGCCGAACAGGTACGAGCCCCAGATCGCGTTGAGGGGCTTCCAGGTCGCGAAGATGACCAGCGCCACGGCGAGCCAGCCGAGGCCCTCGATCGTGCCGTCGTTCGCCCAGGTGCCCTTGATGTAGTCCATCGTGTAGAACAGTCCGCCGAGGCCGGCGATCGCCGCGCCGATGGTGATGGAGATGTACTTGTACTTCGTGACGTTGATGCCCGCGGCGTCCGCCGTGCCGGGATTCTCGCCCACGGCGCGGAGATTCAGGCCCGTGCGCGTGCGGTTTAAGAAGTAGCGCATCGCGACGGCGAGCACGATGGCGAGGTACGCCATAAACCCGTGGGCGAAGAGCAGCTTGCCCAGCGTCCCCATGTAGCCGAGCTTGGTGTAGGCGATGTACGCGCTGGACGTGACCGGCACGCTGATCTGGCCGACGCCGCCGGCGAGGGTGTTGAGGCTCGCGCCGAAGAAGTTGGCGACGCCGCCGCCGAAGATGGTCAGGGTAAGTCCCGTGACGTTCTGATTCGCACGCAGCGTGATGGTCAGAAACGCATAGACGAGACCGCCGAGCGCCGCGAAGACCATCGAGCAGAGGAAGCTCAAAATCAGGCCCACGACGGGGGACTTGCCGCCGCCGAGCTCATAGTAGAACGCCGCGATCATGCCGCCGATGCCGCCGAGGTACATGATGCCCGGAATACCGAGGTTGAGGTTGCCCGCCTTTTCGATCAGGATCTCACCGATGGCGCCGAGCATGATGACCGTGCCGAACGCGATGGCGGAGTTGATGAGGGCGAGAAGTTGGTCTTGCGTCAGCATCATTTGCCCCTCCTTCCGCTGTTGAGATGTACCGTGTAGTTGACAAAGAACTCGCTGCCGAGCAGGAAGAACAGGATGATGCCCGTGATCATCTCGCTGACCTCCTGCGAGAGGTTGTAGCTCGACGCGATCGCCTGCGCGCCCTTTTGCAGGAACACCAGCAGGAACGAGAAGATGACCATGACCACGCTGTTGAACTGCGCCAGCCACGCGACGATGATCGCGGTGAAGCCGCGCCCGCCGGCGGTGGAGGTGGAGATGGTATGGCTCGCGCCGGAGACGGCGACGAAGCCCGCGAGGCCGCAGATCGCGCCGGAGAGGATGATCGTGCGGACGTACGCGCGGTTGACACGGATGCCCGCGTAGCGCGCGGTGTTCTCGCTGTCGCCGATGACGGCGATCTCATAGCCGTGCTTGGACTTGTTCATATACAGGTACATGAGGATCGTCACCGCCAGCACGATGATGACGTTCCAGCCGAAGTCCTTGTTGTAGCCCTCGGAGAGGAGGTTGGGGAGCCACCCCTGCTTGTGCTGGGAGTTGATGACGCCGACGCTGTTCGAGCCGAACGGGTTTTCCCACAGCGCCACGAAGTAGCTCGTGAGCTGAATGGCGATGTAGTTCATCATCAGCGTGAAGAGCGTTTCGTTGGTGTTCCAGCGCGCCTTGAACACGCCGGGGAAGAAGCCCCAGATACCGCCGGCGACAAGGCTCGCGCAGATCATCACGAGCAGCAGCACCGGGGTGGGGAGGTTCTTTAAGTAGATCATGCACGCCGCCGAAGCGATCGCGCCGACGAGGATCTGACCCTCGGCGCCGATGTTCCAGAAGCGCATCTTGAACGCGGGCGCCAAACCGACCGCGATGCACAGCAGCGTCATCGCGTCGCGCACCGTGACCCACGCGCGCTTGCTCGTGCCCACCGCGCCATCGAGCATCGTGGCGAACACCGCCGCGGGGTTGAGGCCGGAGACCATCACGATCACGATGCCGCTGACGATCAGGCTCAACAGCAGCGCGATCACGCGGATGCCCCAGGATTTCCACGCGGGCAGCAGCTCGCCGCGCTTTGCCATGCGGAGCAGAGGCTCGTGTCCGCTGCGTTCGGGAGTACTCATACGGCCTCCTCCTTTCTGTGCTGCGTCATCAGGAGGCCGACTTCCTCCTTGGTGATCTTGCGCGCGTCCACCACGCCGGAGACCTGTCCGCCGCAGAGCACGACCAGCCGGTCGCACAGCTCCAGCAGCACGTCGAGGTCTTCACCGACATAGATGACGGCGACGCCCTTCATTTTCTCCTCCGTCAGCAGGTTATAGATGGCGTAGGAGGTGTTGATGTCGAGGCCGCGCACGGCGTAGGCGGACATGAGCACCGCCGGCTCCTGCGCGATCTCGCGCCCGACGAGCACCTTCTGCACGTTGCCGCCGGACATGCGGCGCACGGGGAAGGACGTGCTGGGTGTGACGACCTCCAGCTCGTGCCAGATGTGGTTCGCGAGGTCCTCCGGGCCCTTGCGGTCGACAAAGGGGCTCTTGCCCTTGCGCCAGGAGCGGAGCATCATGTTGCCCGTCATGCCCATCGTGCCGACAAGCCCCATGCCGAGGCGGTCCTCCGGCACGAACGACATGCCGACGCCCGCCTTCTTGATGTCCAGCGGGTCCATGCCGACGAGGTTTTCGTCCTTGCCGCTGGCGGGGTTGTGATAGATGATCTCGCCGGAGCGGACGGGGTAGAGCCCCGCGATGGACTCCAGCAGCTCCTTCTGCCCGCTGCCCGCGACGCCCGCGACGCCCAAAATCTCGCCGCCCATGGCGGTGAAGCTGACGTTGTCGAGCCGCTTGACGCCCAGCTCGTCGTACACCGTGAGGTTGCGCAGCTCCAGGCGCGGCGTGGGATTTTTCGGCTCCGGGCGGTCAATGTTCAGCGTGACGCTGTGGCCCACCATCATGTCGGTGAGCGACTGCTGGTCGGCGTCCTTGGTCATCACGTCGCCGATGTACTCACCCTTGCGCAGCACCGCCACGCGGTCGGAGACGTCCAGCACCTCGTGGAGCTTGTGGGTGATGATGATAAGCGATTTGCCGTCCTTTTTCATCGCGCGCATGATGTCGAACAGCTTGTCCGTCTCCTGCGGCGTCAGCACGGCGGTCGGCTCGTCGAGGATGAGGATGTCCGCGCCGCGGTAGAGCACCTTGACGATCTCGACGGTCTGCTTCTGGGACACCGACATGTCGTAGATCTTCTGGTCGGGCTTGATGTCGAAGCCGTAGCGCTCGCAGATCTCCTTGATCTTCGCGCCGGCGGCCTTGAGGTCGAACTTGCCCTCGCCCTCCAGACCGAGGACGATGTTTTCCGTGGCGGTGAACACGTCGACGAGCTTGAAGTGCTGGTGGATCATGCCGATGCCGCAGTCGAACGCGTCCTTGGGCGAGCCGATGGTCACCGGCTTGTCGTGGACGTAGATCTGGCCCTCGTCGGGGAAGTAGATGCCCGAGAGCTGGTTCATCAGCGTGGTTTTGCCGCTGCCGTTTTCGCCCAGCAGCGAGAGGATCTCACCCTCATGCAGCTCCAGGTTGATATGGTCGTTGGCGACGACCTTACCGAAGCGCTTGGTGATGTTCTCCATCTTGATGGCGCAAGGTACAGCCAAAGCAATCATCCTTTCTTTCTGGGATTTCGGAAGAGGCTGCATTTAGCCCATTTCTACCGCACCATTCTATCAGAAATCCCGGAGCTTGTAAACAACAAACACAAATAATTTTGCATGATGCCTGAAAATTTGTCAGCCGTGAACAAAAAGAAAAGGCTGCCGGAGCAGCCTTTTCTTTTATGCGATCAGTTCAGCTCCGTGATGCCGTCGATGCGAAGCGCGAAGGACGGCGCGGAGATGTACTCGGACTCGTGATAGTAACCGTCCACGATGCCCTCGTTGGTGTCGGTGGTCCAGTCGCCGTCGGAGTCGAAGGTGAACGCGGAGGTGACGGGCGCGCCGCCGACCGTGAAGGTGCTGGTGTCGAAGACGTGGAGCGTGCCGGCCTTGATGGCGGCCTCGGCGGCGTCAACGGCTTCCTTGGTGCCGGGAGCGACCTCGGGCCCGAGCGGGGTGATGGCGACAGCGCCAGCCTCATAGCCCTTGGACCAGTCGGTGGGGAGCTTGCCGCCGTCGAGCATGGTCTGGAACGCCTCGGTGTAGAACACGCTCCAGTCGTTGGTGGAGGAGGTCAGGGCGGCGGTGGGCGCCGCGGCGAGCATGTCGATGTTGTAGCCCACGGAGTAGACCGCCTTGCCGTTGTCCTTGGCGGTCTGGACCGCCTTGGGCGCGCCGGTGGAGTCGGCGTGCTGGCCGATGATGCAGCAGCCGCGCGCCATCAGCGCCTCGGCGGCCTTGCCCTCGTCCTGAATGTTGAACCAGGAGTTGGTGTACTGCACGTCCATGTGCGCCTCGGGAACGATGGATCTGATGCCGAGGAAGAAGCCGGTGTAGCCGGAGACCACTTCCGCGTAGGGGAACGCGCCGACGTAGCCGATGTACGGGTCGGTGACGAGGCCCTGATCCATCATTTCCTTGAGCTTGAGGCCGGCGACGAGACCGGAGACGTAACGGGACTCAAAGGTCATGTTGAACGCGTTGTGGAAGTTGGGGAGGCCGGACTTGAGCGCGGTGTCGCCGGTCATGGCGATGAACTCCACGTCGGGGGTCTCCTCGGCGGCCTGCTGGCAGTAGGTCTGGTGGCCGTAGGAGTTGGTGATGACGAGGTTGCAGCCCTGCTCGACGCACTCAATGCACTTGTCGTAGCATTCCTCGGTCTCGGGGATGTTGTAGAACCACACGATGTCGGAGTCGGCCAGACCGACCGCGGCAGCCGCCTTGCGGATGCCGTCCATATGGGCGAAGGTGTAGCCCTCGTTCTCGTCGCCGACGAGGACGACGCCGACCTTCAGCTTGCCGCCGGAGGTCTCGGCGGGCGCGGCCGCGTCGCCGCCGCCGGAGGGCGCGGAGGAGGTGTCGGCCGGAGCGGACGTGCCGGAGCTGCTGCTGTTGCCGCCGCCGCAGGCGACCAGTGCGAGCGTCATGACGAGCGCGAGGAACAATGCAAGGTACTTCTTCATAGTT
>Ga0256405_10007397_pt1 | contig 16600 bp, 16 predicted proteins | sample RumenRJG_02DNA_FD_189096 | JGI IMG/M metagenome (GOLD analysis project Ga0256405, IMG submission 189096) | Bovine rumen microbial communities from Lethbridge, Alberta, Canada - RJG_02 | ecosystem: Host-associated > Mammals > Digestive system > Stomach > Rumen | place: Canada: Alberta...
AGACTCACTTACGAGACCTGTTCGATAAGACTAATTTCAACGATGTCAAAGATCAATTTGGTCCCCTCATTCCGGGGCTATTTGATTAATATTTAAACTCGTCCCATTTTAACGGGACACTAATGATACCTTATTATAATATGATGGACGGTAAACAACAGGTCATGATATGGTTTCTGCAAAGCTTGGGCAATGGTATAAAGCTCGCGCTTGTCAGAGCCAGAGTTGTTCGTCTGGCTTTTACCTGGTACTGAGCCCACGAGGTTTGAGTGAACACGCATGGTGAAACACATCATATTAACAGCCTCAATGATATCTGTTGACCAGTCCCCACCCTCTTTGTCGGTTTCCACCTTGTTGATCACCACGTCGTGCTGCTCATCACCATTCGGGTTAATGTAGAACGTAGAGAAAAGCACCTTTCCGGAGTTCTCCATGCCCGTTAGGAAGTTGATGATCTTTTCCTTCTCCTCCACTACCCTTTCCATCTGCTTCTTGCGGTCGGTGATGCCTTCAGCCTTAAAGATGCCATCCCAGAAGCGGTTGGCAATCTCGATATGGTATTTGATAGGCGCCGAGTTCTTCAGCTTGGCTTCCTTAGCCATACCAATGAGCTTTTTGATGTTATACCAGTTGCCCTTGAACAAAGAGCCATAGTAAGGAATGGGATAATACGTACTGTCAGGTGTCGGGACACGGCTGACGATGGCAAACTTTCGGGTAGAAGTCTTAGGTTTCTTACCCTTGTTAGCCTGCATCCTTTCCTGAAGATCCGTCCAAGGCGAATGGAAATCCAGCAGCTCGATTTTCTCCACATCGTCCTTTGACGAGATACTCTTACGCCAGTTGGCATACAGGATATACGGGATACGCCCGTCCTTCCCTGCAGGGGCAAAACGACAGTAGCAAGCCTCCTTACGGAGAATGCGTACTATCTGAGAGCCGTCACCGTTTAGGATGATGATAGACACACAGAATCCGAAGTGCTTGAAGTCCTGACAGACCCCGAGGAAATAAGATGGAAGGTCGTTGTCCATGAGAAAATGGTCTACGTCCTTCTTGATCTTACCCGTGGCATTGGTGGTATCATACACCAGCCCAGAGCCATAGCATACTTCAGCGTTGAAGATCTGGCAGGTAGAAAGTGTCTCGTCACTCTCGATCAGCTCCAGGATATTATACGGCAGCTCATTATCAGCGCCCCAGGGCATATACTCATAGCCCTCGTCAATTTTGAGGGGCAAGATGTCCACCTGTTCTTTGAACACTTCAGACGAGTTGACCGTAAAGGCAGCGCTGGCTTTCAGGTCTGGGATCACTTCTACGGAATTAAAGCAGAGGTTTTGGTTCATAACTTTTTTGTGGCAAAGGTATGACTATTATATCTTATGTGAAAAGACATCAAATTTTGAGGTCTATTCAAACAGGATTGGGTGGAATTTCGTATATTTGCAGAAAATTCGAGCGATTATGAAAGAACCAGAAGTAAGCAAGGCAGATGTATCAACCGAGTTGGAGCTACCGATGTACGAATCGATAGCAGCCGGATTCCCCATCACTAGCGACTATGTAGCCGAGCGTTTGGACTTCAACCGCGACTTCATCAAGCATCCGGAAAGCACCTTCTACGTCCGCGTGAAAGGAGACTCCATGAAGGATGCCGGTATCTTCGATGGGGACCTATGCGTGGTAGATAAGGCCGAGGAGTTGTCACATGGTAACATCGTGGCAGCCTATTACAATAATGGTTTTACGGTGAAATACCTTGATACTTCCACCAAAGACCAGGGCTTCATCAGACTCGTGCCTGCCAATAAGGATTTCAAGCCGTTTATTGTGGATGCCTCCGATGAGTTTACCGTCTGGGGCAAAGTCATTTTCACTATTAGAGACTGGAGGAACAGCTATTGTTTGCCATAGTCGATTGTGACAACTGCTTCGTGAGTTGCGAGCGTGTATTCAGGCCCGATCTCAACGGAAAGCCCGTCGTTGTTCTCAGCAACAATGACGGTTGTGTCGTGGCCCGCTCTAACGAAGCCAAGAAACTAGGCATCAAGGCTGGCACGCCTTACTACCAGCTCAAAGACCTTTTCCCCGGTCAGGAGATAGCGGTCTTCTCCTCGAACTACGAGCTATACCTTGATATGACCGACAGAGTCATGTCATTGGTTCGTCAAGAGGTACCGGCGTTCTACCGCTACAGCATCGATGAAGGCTTCTGTATGCTGAAAGGCATGGAGCGTTTCGACCTCAAAGCATGGGGCGAACAGCTGCATAAGACCATCAAGCATAGCACCGGCATGCCTGTGAGTATTGGCATTGGCCCAACAAAGACCTTGGCAAAGATGGCCAGTCACTATGCCAAGCACTACTCAGGCTACAACCACTGTTGCTATATCGATACTGACGAAAAGCGCATCAAGGCCCTGAAGCTTTACCCCATTGATGAAGTCTGGGGCATTGGCAGACAATACACCAAACGCCTGCAGGCCGTGGGCGTTCAGACAGCTTACGACTTCGCCTCCATGAGCAGAAGTTGGGTCAGGCTCACCTTCAATGTCGTAGTAGAGCGCACATGGCGAGAGCTGAACGGCGACGACTGCGTGCCTATCGAGGACATGAGCAAGAAGAAAAGTATCTGTACCAGCAGAAGTTTCCCTGGTATGGTGTCCGACTTCGAGACCCTACGTACCAGCATCAGCAACTTTGCAGCCCATTGTGCGGAAAAGCTACGTAAGCAACAGTCAGCAGCATCTATTGTGAGTGTGTTCATAGACACAAACCACTTCCGCGAGGACTTGCCCCAATATTGGAACTGGGCACAGGAATGCCTGTTGACGCCCACCAGCAGCACCCAGGATATCGTGCAATGTGCGCTGCGCTGCACCCAAAGGATATTCCAACAGGGGTATCAGTATAAGCGTGCGGGTGTCATCGTGGCTGGTATCTGCCCCGATTCAGCCGTCCAGACCAACTTCATTGACTACGATTCCGAGAAATACGAGAAGAAGAAAAGGCTTGATGAAGCCATCGATCGTATCAATCGAGAGAATGGTAGTGAGACCATCGTGCTTGGCTCGCAACAATACACAGCTAAGAACGGAAAAGGCAAAGCGGGCGTTTTCCGCGACAGCATCAAGCACGACTTCCGCAGTCCCAGCTACACCACAAAGTGGAGCGACATTCCTGAAGCAGAATAAAAAGTTGAAGTGGCTCACTTCACAGGGAACCACTTCGATCGATTTTTATTAGAACAACGGTCAATTTAGAAAATGGCCGTGTATCAATGTTGCCTTTTGACAAGCATTGATGGGATATACTCAGGCCAGCGCGTCAAATGATAGGGATACAAAGAACGTGGGCATGCGTATCCCACGTCTCTACACTCAGGTTCTGGAAAACCTTGCAAAAAGACAATGAGACGACAAGCCCACGTATATACGTGAACCGTCGTACTCCGTCCTGTTTGCTATTTGAATTTTCCAGATTCGAGTGTACAAGACAGAAGCGCGTCAGCTTCGTTACCAATAAGAATACTGCGGATGCACTTATGCAAGAGCAGTAAGAAAGGTTGTACCACTGCACAACAGCTTTCCGTGTGCAAAGGTACGAAATAATTCTGAATCTTTGCCCGTTAAGCGGGAAAATGTGTACTATTTCGAGGCAAAATAAGCTTTATGAGCCTCGTGCCATTTATCTATATCGCAACCGAATTCAAGACCAAGACTTTCCAAAACGTCGTCGAGTTCAGCCAGTTTCTTCCTTCCGAAATTATTAATCCGAAGTAAGTTCAATCTGTTCATGGCTACTAACTGACCTAAAGTCTTGATATTAACAGAATATAATACCTTAATCGTAGAATATGAAATATGAAAGTTACTAATGTCCTTTGAGAACAGTTGATATGTTTTATCGTTATACCATGTTGGTACCTGAATGGTCGGCTTATAAATAGGAGCTGATGGCATATCATTGTCTGTCGCTCCATCTTTGCGATGAAGTGTAACCGTCCAACCCATTGCCTCGATACGGCTTACCAGTTCCTGTAGAGTTAACTCTTCATTAGCTACAACCTGTTGTGCATTGCTGCCTGTTTCATTAATATATATATCATTGTCTTTATTCTGACTATCAGCAATGCTCTTATTGACTTCGTCATGTGCTTCGTTCAGCAGTCTAAAACGTTCCCTGTAATTGAAGTGAGCGTTGTCTATCTCCTCATCGCTCATTGTATAAGCATTCAATCCACCGCCATCCGCATTACGCTCAAGCCAAGAAGCAGCAAATGCTATCTGATCCTGATAAACGTTCACATTTCCATATTTAACCAGTGCTATAATTTCCTTCTCGTAATGCAGAACAACTTTAGCAGAAGCTATCCATACAGGTCCACTGCGTTTACCTATACCTACTACGGGAAACATATCTTTTGCTGTTATCTCACCTTCATCCAGATGCTTGCGCATGACATTTGGAGTTTTGTAATCTACAAAGCCAGATAATAGTATAAAAACATTACCATTGATAATACAAAGGTCTATTTGGCGATGCGATCCCCATCTTTCATTGTTTTCAACTGCAGTTAATTGCACTCTTGGCAATTTCTGCAGCATGTCATATGCCTGTTGTTCTTTTTCGTTTCTCTGTTTCATACTTTTTGTTTTGGAACTGCAAAGATACGAAATAATTCTGAATTATTCAGCATCTACTAGGAAAATGTGTTGTTTTGTAACTACATAAAGACCTCCATGCCGTTAAGCATGAAAATCTGGCACTCGCGAGTCTGGCGTATCTGATTTGAATCGAGCAGCTTAAACTTGCGGGTACCTTTGTAGTGGTCGTACTTAATGCAGATGCACCGGTGCCATTCCTGAATCTCCCCTTTGGAAGTCCAGAGACGGATATCGACTGGTTCGGGTCGGTTGAGGATTAACCGTGCTGTAGATAGGTGTATAGAGTTCATTTTAATGATATTTAGATTATATCCATTGACTGCCGTCGGCATATTTCCAGGAGAATTTCAGACGGATCAAGTCTTTATCAGAATTCGTCACCTCGGACGTGATATCACTAATAAGAATATCTTCAAAGGTGCCGTCTTCCATACCATGCTTCACCAGATTAGAGGTCAGCATCTGGTTCAGCCATTTCGCTTCATCGATGGTCAGCGGTGCCGTTTCCACTTCGTACTTTGTCTTTACCTTCTCGTCGTAATACTGCGTATATTCCCCGCAAACTGCCTCGCTCCGGTCTATCTCCGTCTTGATGGTCGTTGCCCCAAAGAGGTAGGCACGTTCCTCGATATTGAATGCGTTGAAGAATGAAAACACGTCCGTCGGTTCCTCGTCGGTAAAGAAGATGTTGAACTCCCTGTCACCAATTTGGTACTCCACACCGTGAACCTTGCTGCTAATACCCAATGCCTGGTCTACGATCTGTTTGAAAGAACGATGTGTTAATGTGACAGAGACGATCTTCTCCGTAGTGGACTGAACGCTATTCATATTATTGTGATAAGTAGAGATAACTCCAGGACTGGCGCTGCGAGAATAATATATGTATGCCGTGTTGTAACTCTTTGCGTTTGCACGCGTATAGTTGTTCAGCTTCAGTTGACCAGACCTTGGAATCAGCGCACTTTTTCTGTTAGTCAGGAAGTATGAGTCCAGAAAATCGCTGGATTCATCCGTCGATTTAAAGCGACTATAGACCACCTTGATGTTATCAATAGTCTCAGTGTCCGCCTCTTCAGACTGGTTGTCATAGTCATAAACGATGTTCCCGTCATCATCGTAGGTGATGTCCGGTTGGGATTGTACAATCTCAGTGGCCACTATCTTCAGCGTCCCCAGAGACAGTCTCCTTTCCTCCAAGAAAGCTTCCACCAACGAGCGAATATCGTGAACGATCACTTCCCCGTAGTACGGGTAATAGTCCGACGAAAACACCTTGTAGTTATTCATGTAGATAGTCACCTTCAAAGAATCAGCCTCTGTCTCGAAGCTTATTTCTTCGGGCAGTTGTGAGGTCAGATAGATGGATTCGAAATCAGTAATAGTGTATATTGCCATATCGTTTAGTTTTGATGCAAAGTTACATCATAACGACGGATGATAAAAAGACACGAAAGAAAAGATAACCTTCCTTATTGGAAGGCTATCAATTCTGGCTGAACATCATTGGAAATCGGGACAATGACCGGCTCAGCCTTCTTTGTGCGAGGCTTGCGCTGCTTCTTAGGCTTAGCTTCAGCCTGAGGCTCCTGCTCTGCAGGCTTTTCTGCTTCAACTTCAGCTGCAGCTGCCTTTAGCTGAGCTATTTCATCTGAGAGCGCCTTGAGGGACGCATCCTCGATACGGAATCCTGTCTGCTTCTTCAACTTAAAAGCGAAACGCATGGCTTTGTATGCACTCTTGCAGTACGCCTGACCTTGTTCTTCACCTGTGATGGCCACCATCCATACATTGTTCTCACTCTTGTTAGACTTCACTACTGTAACGATAATAACTTTAGCTTCCATAATACTTAATTTTTAATTGTTAATACTTTATTTGATGAATTATTGATTTATGCTGCTTTATAGACTTCGATGTAAGTAATATCTGCCATCAGATCGAGAGCCATATCCTCTGCTATCTTTGTGGCTTCAGCGAATGTGTCCGCTTCTACCTCATATTCGTAAAACTCGCCATCCTCACAATTGATAACCACGCTGTAGAAATTGCTCGGATAATAACGCTTGCTATTTAACCTGCTGTGGGTGAAAACTGATGTTTGTACTTGCTGTGTCATAATTCTTATTTTTTAATTGTTTGACTTCTTTTTAATGTAGCTCCGAGGAGCTTTTGTAATTTTTACGTGCATATAGGAGCAGCAAGCGGAAAGTGCTTTAATGCAAGGAATTTCAAGGAAAATTTGGGAAAACCACCTTTTGTTTAGCCACTACCTGGCGTGAAGAAGAAAATGCGGAAGGTTGCCGAAATTTTGTGCAGAAATCGGGAGTCAGCGACCAGTACTTGCAGTGCACGGGCTTGCGCTAACTTTGCAAAGGAAAAATCAGAAAGGGCCTCATAGGAAGCGACATGAGAAGTCAGGCAAATGGAGAATGGTAATGACACAGATATGGCAAACATTAACCCACAGCTAGTATAGAAAGCGCCATGAACAACAATACCTATTTGAGCATTACCCAGTGTGAATCGAAAATAGTGGATGGCATAACCTTAAAGTATGAGGTATAAAGCAGACTACCATATTTTAGCCACATAAAGCAGAAGGATGGCCACTACCCTATTCCAAGGCAGATACCATATCGATGTCGGCAGTATAAGGCTTTTGCCATCAATCATCAAAGGAGAAACAACAAAAAATAAACACAATGGAAGCAAATACTGCTATCTTTGTTGTGAAGTCAATCAATCGTGACTACGAACATAGGTGGTGCCGAACCTGGTACTCGAAGAACGGCAAGTGTACAAATGTGCCAAAGAAAGCCTCTAAAACGACAATTTAAAGAAGAATCAGAAAGAAACACATCGACAATTGCACTTTTTCTGAAGTTTTTTCAAGAAACGAAAAAAGGCTTCATTTGGCTGTTATACCTTTGCACCCAAAATCATGAAGGAAGTATGGCTGAGTGGTCGAAAGCGGCACACTGCTAACGTGTTGAACCGAAAGGTTCCAGAGGTTCGAATCCTCTTGCTTCCGCAAATGGTGAGGTAGCTCAGTTGGATCAGAGCAGCTGTCTACGAAGCAGCCGGTCGTGGGTTCGAGTCCCTCCCTCATCACAAGAATTGCTCCATGGTGTAACGGTTAGCACGTCAGATTCTGAATCTGGAGGTGGTGGTTCGAATCCATCTGGGGCAACAAAGCAAGGAGCTTTGGCAGACTTGGTGTATGCGCAGGACTGAAAATCCTGAGAACGTGGTTCAACTCCACGAGGCTCCACAGAAGACAGCCCTATGGTATAACGGCAGTACAACAGGTTTTGGCTCTGTTAGCGAAGGTTCGACTCCTTCTGGGGCAACAAAAGTGCTTCATGGTGTAATGGTAGCATACCAGATTTCGGTTCTGGAGGTGGTGGTTCGAATCCATCTGGAGCATGTTATATGGAGTTTGTGGCCGAGAGGTTTAGGCGCAAGGTTGTGGCTCTTGTTTACGCAGGTTCGAATCCTGTCAAACTCCCAAGATGGTCGGTTCATCTAACAGGTCAGGATTACAGATTTTCAATTTGTCCACACGAGTTCGATCCTCGTACCGACTACATCAAGCTTCAATAGCACAGTGGTAGTGCAGCTCCCTTGTAATGAGCAGGTCGCGGGTTCGATCCCTGCTTGAAGCTCCAACGGCTCGTTAGCTCAGCGGGATAAGAGCGCGACAATCCGAATGTCGATGTCGGGAGTTCGAATCTCTCACGAGTCACATGTTTTTTCTGGATATGGTGTTTAATGGTAGCATGCAATCTTTGGGAGTTTGTGGAGTGAGTTCGAGTCTCGCTATCCAGACCAAAAAGCTTCTTTCCAAGAGCGTTTCTTGAAAAGAAGCTTTCTGTTTATACAAAGTTCAGTATAGACAGTAACCTATTCTGAACTTTCTTCAGTACCCTTGCAGTCTCCTCATTGCCACCATTATTATTGTTTTTAATCAGCGTAATGGCTTTTTTTATGAGTTTACAATCGTCTATGGTCAAAGGCATCTCTGTAATGGAGTAATAAGGGTCGGCATACCTGTAGTAGATTCTGTCGTACACCTCTATAGGGGCATTATACCCCAGTTTGTCAGACCTCATGATCTGTATATCCATCTGTACCGTCCTGGCACATACGCCCTTGGTGATGCCCTCCATGTCGTAAAGTGCATCCGAGCAGGCATCCACAAGGTCATCCAGCGTCCATCTTCTATATCTGTTTCTTAAACAGTTGTCTATTGTTTTGTACCTTATCAAGGCATTCTTATTTGCAGGCATTGTTGTATTGTCGTTTAATGATGAATAAAAATAGTTGGAAATCCTTCTCCTATTCGGTACGGATTACCAACTATCAACTTCTTTCTCTTTCACTATCAGCTTTATGCTGTAGGTCGAAAATGACTATACACTTGATGCCGTGGGAATCCTATACCACTTGTCGGCGTGCTAAACTGCTGCACATGACTACTCCGTTCAAAGCGTCGAAAGCTCTGAACGAACGATAGTTGTGTATGTGTAAACAGTCTCATGTCCATATAGGATTCTTCAAATTCGGTCGCAAAGATACAAATAAAGAACGAAATCTTTTTGCGTAGTTTGGAAAAAATACTGTTTTTAACAATTTGCGGATGAAAACCAACGTTTTTGATTAAAGTTACCTCTCACTTGTCAGCGATTCCACTTTCAACTGAATCCGACTAAAACAGATTTCTTGTATTTTGCGGTTCCATTTCATCCTGTCGTAGATTGGCCTAACACCGTTCGTATGATCCGGGCTTTCGACAATCTTATGTACCAGAGAATCTAACTCTTGTTTATCTACAGCACCAGATACTTCTGCCATCCAAAAGATCAGTTCACCACATACAACACTTTTACTAAATGACCATTCTGCATTCCGACTATCGCAATATGTCATTAAATGCCAGTATTGAGAGGGGCTATTTTGCTTGTAGTTAACTTTCACCCCTCTCCACTTGGCACGATCTATATATCCTCCACTAATTTGTTGATAGCCACTTTTAACCAGTTTCTCTGTCAGAGGACATGAGTCGTTCTGTTTGTCGGAGAAAAAATCCTTAACTTGTTTTATTGTCATGGTCTTATGAGATGACATATGAACAAGCAATACTAATTACGACCATGATTCCTGCGAGAACCCATGTTGTTCTTTCAACAAGGTCTGTTGTTCTACGGACGCCAGAATGCTTTTTGATGTCAGCAAATTGGGATGACAGACCACCTTTTGATTCCTGAACAAGTACGATGCCAACCATGAGCAGTGCTGTTACGACAATAAGAATTACTAATATTAAATACATAGATTATATTATTTGGGGTTCAACTTCTTTTTAAAATGCAAATATAGTGCCAAACTTTTGTCTCTATTTCTCGTTTCTAACTATTTTGATTGTTAGACGGATCTGATTCTCATAATGGGCATCAGGATTAATCTTGCTGATACGACATTCAAAAATCTTATCCCAACCCATTTCAAGCAACTTGGCGATAGTCTCGTTTTCATCACTGGGGATATAGCCAAGAAGATATTCTTCAACGATCCCTGTTTCAACATCAACATCGCGATAAACCACAGCTACTGCATTTTTGTCATAACGATTATCGAGATCACGCTCAAGACTGAGACTTGTGCCAACATGCAGGTTATCCCACACTTCATCTACATCGTGATACTGGCGACCAGCCAAGTTACACTCTTTAAAAAACAGTTTCTTTGCCTTCATAATCATTCTTTTTTTCGTTCAACTTCAATTTACACTGCAAAAATAGCGATAGGTTGTTTCAATTCGTGGCACAACCTCGAAAAATCTTAGTTATTAATCTTACCTTGCATCCAAAAAAAACCTCTTAATAGAGTACCTGTCTTGGTTTCGGGCAGAAACTCTTTCTTGAAGTACAGAGGTACATACGTTTCCTCCGGCTCATGACAGATGGATATGACTGCCTTGATGAAGTCAATGCCAAACAGAGATACCTGCTCTACAGACTTAACGGTTGAAGCAAACTCCGCATCATCTGGGAACTCCTCGTTGTGAGGCAGGTATGCCACCAGTTCATTATTATAGAGTTCCATCGGCAGGATATTACCATTCTCATCATATTCGGGTTCAATCCCCATGTCCTGACGCATCCTTGCAGATGTCTCAGCATCCAATACTGTTTTTTCTTCACCCTCGACCACCTTATAGGCACTTGCTGCCAGCTCTATGTCTAGTTCTGCACCTGGCACATACTTGTCCTTATTGGTGTAATAGTCAGTAGCAAAGAAAGCTATAGGCATCTCCTCAGTCTCTGCATATACAACAGCTTCCACTTTGCTGTCCCATTCGGCCACCTTTTTGATCTTCAGTTTATGAGGGATCCCTTTGTGAAAAGGGTAAGTACACACGAAGTCAATATGCTTGGACTTTTCGTTGTTCAGCATCAATGCCACCATTCCCATGTCGCCGCCAGTTTTGACTACAAGTAAATCCCCCATGTCATCATCATATTCTCCATGTGTGATTTCTGTATGTGCTGTATCGAAGAATGTCCACGTACCAATTTCAGGAAGATAGTTTGTCAGGAACTCTTCTGGATCCATGATAGTGTTAATGTGGTCGCCATGTCCCTGATAGCACTCAGGCTTCTTCCAACCTTTTTCCTTGTAGAAGTCATTGAAATTTCCTTCTATAACTTCTTCTGAAGATATGTCATGTGCCCGATGGATGTAATCCAGCCAGACCTCTTCCAACTTTGCCGACTGAACATCATTGAGTATTTCGCCCGAATGACCTTCCTTCCAGTTGAAGTCAGGAATGGTTTCTGTCAGTTCATCGGTAGTCAGCAGCAGCGGTGTCCGATCAGGATGAATCATGTTTGTAAGACTCATTCTGATGTAATACACCTTACGGCCTTTGCCGCTCCAGTCCTCATCAGGATAGGGAGAGCCTATAATGGTGCCTCGCATCACCACACCATTTGTTCCTTCGCCAGTACGGATCATGTAGAAACGGTCACCAATATGAGCTTTCTGATAGTCCCAGATACTCCAGTCATAGTAGAATTCTTCATCAAAGAAATCCTCCATAGCATCTTCAAACTCCGACAGTTTGTAATTGCTGATATCGGTGTTCCAGCGCATGATGAATGTCTTACGATAGTTCTCCTTGACGATGCCATCGGCCTTTTCATACAGTTTGTTCCAAAGCTCATCATCCATCTTGTCAAACAGAATCTGGGCTGCATCCAACAGATGGAACCCCTTCTGTCCTTCCATCAGTTTGCAGAAGTCCTCGAACTTCACCATCTTGCAAGAATTGGCACGCATCATACCAACATACTGACAGGCACCAATAAACACATCCTCTGTATTATCAACCACACGGATGGTACTCAGTTCCTCTTCTTCAATAATATGGCGCTTCTCTTCCCTGACATTTAAAGCCTTCAGATTGGACCACTGGACATTGAGGAAGTCAGCAAAAGCATCCTCTATGCGATTCGTTGCTTCATCCCGTCCAATGTATTGGGCCGGATTCAGGTGGAAGTCTCTTATCGCTCCAGCGATGACTGTTGTTTCACCTCTATTGATGATGTCATCCATGTTCTTACAGCGCAGATGCCACTGCTCTTTGGCCTCTGTCTCAGTCAGTTTCACCCCCTTCTCCTCCTCGTCTAGGATTCTGGCTCCACGGTAAACCTTCTTCACGGCATTCAGATAAGCATAGCATAGTTTGACATCCATCTGAGAGGCCAGCCACGGTAACTCCACTATAATATCTTTGCTAGCCAAATGCTTAATGTTGACACCCTGAGTAGAAACATTCAACGTCATCACAGTGTATGACTCAGTTTCATCATTTACAGGATTGTGATTTAAGATCTTCACATCCTCAATTTTCTCAAATTCCTTGAATGTATCAAAGAACTTCTCAATCACCCGTTCTTCTCTGAACTTACGGATTCCCTTAATTGTGAATTTGTATGCCATAATCTATGATTTTTGTAATTTCTGTGGCAAAATTAAACTAGGGTTATCTCAATTTGTGGGACACCTCCAATAAAATTTTCATCTTCTGAACTTTTTGATATAATTTTCAACCTCTTCTGATTTCATTTTATTCAGAAACAACTCTTTCAACTCTGGTGAATCCTCATCGTAGTCAGACATTTCGGAGTTATAAGCATCCCATACCCATTCATCAATGAATTTATCATAGTTCTGCATATCTTTCGCATATTCTATAATAGCGGAATAGATCGTCTTTACGAATTCCCAAGTATCACAGAATGCATCCAATGTTATCTGGTCATTATGAGTCTCATAGATGTAAAACAGTCCATAATATTTATAATGCTTATGGTTTATTAAACCGGTCCCCCACACTATCGGCTCATAATATAGAAAGGCATTATAACCTTCACAGTCAATATTCACCATAGATGGAGCATATTTAAATCGATATTGGTTGTATGCAATATCTTCTAGCCATTTCTTAATGTCCGTGAATGGTTCATAGACATCAGAAAACTCTACGTAAGTTTTTTCGATGTTATTCACCATGAAGTGAGCATTTATCCATCCGCAATCAGGCTTATCTAAAGACAGCTGAATGTGATTTGCTTTCTTAATCTCTTGCTCAGCATACTTTGCCAGCAATTTGCTTCGTTCGTTTAACCAATTATTCATATTACTTCTTTCTAAAGTTGGACATAGATTTCAATTCCCAGTATAGTCCAAAGTCTCATATTTCTATAATGATTCAGCAACCCTCTTTATCTCTTGCGACAACTCTTCCAATCCTACTTTAAGCATCTTGATTTCTTCAGCCGTCATTGGGGCGACGGGAACAGGGTTCTCTCCTCGTTTAAAACCAATCAGTTTATCATAAATCCACGATGGATCATGTTTCATGTATTTTACTGAAAAACACCCCCATGACAGAAGATTACTAATACTTTCAATCTTCTGACTCAACTCAGTTCTTTCCTGATTCTTTAGAAATTCACACCACACGTTTACTTCCATGTCCATAATTTATATATTCTTTATTTCGTTTTCTTAAAAAGAGGCAGTGCTACAAACTCGAAACTATCAAGTATTGCACCACCTCCTGTCTTTCTATAACTCCATCTATTCTTCTTAAATATCCGAAGATCTGAGATGCCACACTAAATAGCGGACTAACCAGATTTTGAAAGACTAAACAGATTGGAGAGGATTCGAACCTTCTATCTCACGGTCTTTCGACGGTGCTCGCTCCTGTGCGACCATCAATCTGTTTCCTGTACCGCTTCGCATCACGCGACAGTTGCAGATATTGTTTAACCCTTAATTTACCCTTTTATGAGTATTTCAATTGCAAAATTACACTGAGGTTCTCTCAATTCGTGGGACAACCTCAAAAAAAAATTAAGGTCACTTCAAAATGAAGCAACCTTAAAACAGAAATGTTTACTTGGATTTGTTATTTTCCTATCTCACATACCATTCCGCTGACGGGATAGTAGATATAACGCTTGATGACCTTTTCGCCAGCAGCTTCCAATGCATCGGTATAGGCATGCAACTGTCCGGCATACCAGCCAGCATAATGTTCAGAGTCAGGATTAAGGATATATTCATCAGACATGGGACAGCTCTTGAAGTCTATCAGCACATCGCCCTCGCTGGTCTGCCAAACAAGGTCAATGCTACCTGTTAGCACCTGACCATTACGCAACAATGTGAACGGACGTTCATGATAGACCTTCACTGCTGAGCCAAACTCAGATGTCAGCCAGTCCACAAGACTCTCCCATGCAGTTCGGATAGCTGGAGCATCAACAAAGTAATGTTTCAAGCCATAGCTATCTATCAAACCGCTATAGTACATCTTGTCATCAATATGCTCCTCGATGCCACAGTAGATCTGATGCAGACAGTCGCCAGCTTCTGCAGAAGTATGCACCCCTAGAGAACCGACTTTCATACGACCACATATGTTATAGTGTTCTACCATCTCACCCTTCTCATGTAGCGAACTGGGGCTAACATATTTCCGATCCTCTTCACACAAAGGCTGGTGGTAAGGAATACAATTGGTCTTCAACATCTCATCCAGGCTCTTATATCGGAAATTCTCAAATGCATCCAACTGCTGAATAGACAGCGTATCGTTCTTGAACGGGCAGCCTACACCCAACAGATCACTCTCAGCCTGCGGATTGACACTCTCCAGTCCAATTTCCTTCAGCCATTGCAACTCGTGACAGTTCTTGGCAGGTCTCTCCAAAGCTAGAATCATCACATCTTGTGGGCGTGTCATTCCCACATACATCAGTCGGTTGCTCTCATAAAGGTTATTAGCCTTTACCTGCTTAAATAAGGCCGATTCTTCAATGGTATTCTCAATCTCTTCATCGACACTCGAACTACCAGATCCGTATATCCAAGGCATCACACGGATATACACCTCCGGATAAGGATTCTCTGCAGAAGGCAGCTCAGTATAGTTGAATTTTACACCATAGATGCTAGACTTCACACATTCCTTTGGGTCATCAACCTTACTCTGTAGTGAAGTCAGGATGACATACTTCCATTGCAGTCCCTTACTCGAGTGGAAGGTATGCAACTGCACACCATTAGCGTCGCCCACACCAGCAGGTTTTGCCACTGATAAGTAATCCTTGAAACCGCTTGCCGTCGCAGGCAATGCCATTCTTATGCAATGCTGTTCATAGGCACCGGCAGCCTTGATGATAGCGTTCAGACATGACACTGACTCCGATACGTTGCCTATCTTCTTCACAACATTATACAGGTCCAGCTCAATAACCATTGTCTCCACCTGTGCTGCCAGCGACTGTTGTTTCAGCATAGGACGCAACTGTAGCATGCGCTTCACCAAAGGCACATCATCCAGGAAATGACGCAGATTCTTATCCTTTTCCGTGTCATACATCAGTCTCTGTTCGATGATAGCCCGCGTATCAGCGTTCTCCTCAGTCATATAGGCAATCTGTGCCTTTGCCAACGAGTCACTATCACTGGCAATCAGTGACAGTAGCGCCATAACCAGTGGAGCTGCTTGCATTTCCAGCACAGGCATATCCTCCCTGCTTGCAGGGATATCCAATGCTTTCAGTTCACCTGCCAGATCATTCATCGGCTGGTTCTTCCTGTTCAGCACCGCTATCTCGTTAGGTTGAGCCCCTTCATCCTTGATGAGATGAGCTATCTGACGTGCCAATCCTTCCCACTGCGCTTTCCGGTGTTCTTTAGCTGAAGGCTTTTCACCTGTAGCGGATGGCAACTTCCAGTAGCGAAGCGATGTGATGCCAGACTCATTGATACGTTTTTCCTTAAGCACGATCGCATCTCTTTTCAATACTCCTTCGAAGGTCTTTTCAAACGTCTTGTTGCACACGTTCACAATGTCTGGCAGGGAACGATAGGAGGTATCCAACGGATCTGCCATCTTACACCCATCTTTCCCAGATGCAATACGGTCCACAACAGCCTTCGGCAATGTAATGTCACTACCACGGAAGCCATAGATTGCCTGCTTGTAGTCGCCCACCCAATAACTCTCCTTCATCAGTTCCGACAGACGATCGAAGATCTTCACCTGAATAGGAGAACAGTCCTGGTACTCATCGACAAATAAGTAGCGATAGTCCTCAGCAATCTCCTTCGATACCCTCTCGTCATTTAGCAGATCGCGCAGGTACTTCTCCATATCGTTGAAGTCCAGCAGGTTCTTTTCCTTCTTATAGTTGTTATATCGTTCCTTCCATTTTCACTAGTGTCCACTAAAAATGGACGAGTTTAAAAATTAAATAAATTAGGTTCACACGAACCGCTTCGGTCTTTGTCATTTTTGAATATAGTTTTGTCGAAGAGATCTCTCAGATGCGTTGTGTCAG
>Ga0256405_10007400_pt1 | contig 16589 bp, 10 predicted proteins | sample RumenRJG_02DNA_FD_189096 | JGI IMG/M metagenome (GOLD analysis project Ga0256405, IMG submission 189096) | Bovine rumen microbial communities from Lethbridge, Alberta, Canada - RJG_02 | ecosystem: Host-associated > Mammals > Digestive system > Stomach > Rumen | place: Canada: Alberta...
GTTGAGATTTGTCCTAGGTCTGAGGTCTCTGAAAGAGATCGCAGTAAGTTAAAAGATTTACCACTTCTCATTGAGAAGGTGGTGTTTACTATCGCCCATAACCTTAATTTAAAAATTGCTTAAGGTCCTGGGTATACGCAAATTTAGAAAAATTGCATTAAAATAGGCGCAAAATATTCGCAAAACATTAGCCAAGAGATAAGAATTAGGAAATCAATTCATGTTTGTTGCAACAAAACTTATTAAAGACTGCACTAGTGGTACTAAAGCACAGTACCGCTCTGATATCGATGGTCTAAGAGCACTAGCTTGTCTTGCCGTGGTGATCTTCCACGCTTTTCCTGATTGCATTAAAGGTGGCTTTACTGGCGTTGATATCTTCTTTGTCATCTCTGGCTTTTTAATCTCATCTATTATCTACAGAAATATCTTTAATAAAGAAAATCCAGGACATGTTAATATCGTCGACTTCTACATCCGCCGTGTCAGACGTATCTTCCCAGCCCTAATTGCTGTTTTAGTTACTGTTTTAGTACTAGGCTTTTGTCTTTTACAAAATGAAGAACTAAAGCGCATCGGTAAGCATGTCTTTGCAGGTTCTACCTACCTATCAAATATCATGCTCTACTTTGAATCTGGTAATTACTTTAATGTAGAGTCAAATCAAAAGCCTCTGCTGCACTTATGGTCACTAGGTGTTGAAGAGCAATTTTATTTTATCTTCCCACTGTTTTTATGGGCTTTATATAAGATTAAATTCCACTTTTTATTTGCCCTTACCTTATTTTCAGTAATTTCTTTTGTAGGCAACCTATACGCTGTCAATATTGGCAAAAGCTCCTATGCTTTCTACATGCCATGGACAAGATTTTGGGAGTTAAGTTTAGGTGCGGTTTTAGCTTATGCCTACATGTTCCGCCCTAAATTTTTAAGTGCCTGCACTCATAAAACTACAGCTAATATCCTAAGTATTTCAGGTCTTGTTTTAATTATATTTGGCTACTTTACTATTCAAAACTCGGGTAACTTTCCAGGCTCAATTGCCCTAATTCCAGTTGTAGGCTCCATGCTGATAATCGCAGCAGGCAAAGAAGGCTTTATCAATAAGTATGTATTATCATCAAAGGTATTTATCTTCTTTGGTTTAATTAGCTATCCACTATACTTATGGCACTGGCCACTATTATCCTTGGCCTATATTTTAACTGGTGACTTACCTCTTTTATGGATCCGCACAGTTGCCGTAATTTTAGCAATTGTACTTGCTACCATTACTTTCTACTTTATTGAGCCACCACTACGTTATGGCTCTCGTCCAAAGTTCAAGGCTTTAGCTTTATTTATTGTAGTACTAGTTATCGGTTTAATTGGCCTAGTCTTATCCTTAAGCAACAATCATGGTGATAATCTAAATCAAAAAGCAATTAACTCAGAGAAGATTGTGGATATCACGCCTTTAATTGAAAAGTGCAATGCAGTCTTCCCTAACTGGTCACCTGTAGGCGGTAATGATCTGCCATGTATGCTGACAAACGACGATGGTCACAATGATATTGCCATCATCGGTGACTCACACGCAGGTGAAATTGCCCCAAGTTTAATTACTTTATTTGGCGACAAACACTCTCTTGCCGTACTCCCAACTACTTGCATGGCACCTTTAATTAACATCGGTATGGATGATGAGTGGCGCTCAAAGATGCATCAAAACGTCATTGAGGCTTACGACTATGTACTCTCTCACGATGAGATTAAGCTAGTGATTATGGCTCATTTACCAAATGGCAAAGAGTACGATGTTGAGAATAAGAATTTAAATACTTACGATGGTGTATACCAAGGTGCACTAAGAACCTTTAAGAAGTTAAAAGAAGCAGGCAAAGAAGTCATGGTAATTGTCGATCACCCAGATCTTCCTTTTAACCCTGCAAAAAATACCAATAGTATTTTTGGAAAGTTATTCTATCCAAAGTACCGCTATGCTCGTACTCATTATGAAAACGACGTGGAGCGCAATAATTACTATCATCCAGTAATTAAGGCCGCTCGTGACTTTGATAATGTGACTGTAGTAGAGCTAACAGATCTCTTCTGCGATGCTGAATTTTGCTATAGCAAAAATCCATGGACTGAAGATGGCGAGGATATGTTCAGAGACAATAACCACGTCAACGTCAAAGGCGCGGATATGGTTGCAAAGTATATCGATAAAGAAATCGATAAAATCTTTGACAAGATCAACAAAAAGTAAGTCTTAAAAGCTCAAAGTATAAATTAATGCAAGAGGCATTAGGATTAAATGATTGTTAGAGTAACTCAAAGCATCCTGATTGCCCTTGCCTTTATTATCCCCATTTTTGGCAATCTCACCATCGACAGTAATACTGTCTTTAAAAACGAGCGCCGTACTGCCTTTAGCTTCCCCAAAATTGCAAGATCTTCATGATCTTAAAGCCATACATGACTTTAATTGGGATGAGTTGCAAAAAGCCTTAAATGACCGCCTCATAGGCCGAGAGTACTTTCAAAACATATTTTCAACTCATCAAAGCTTAATGCCTACTACCATCCATGATCTTACCCCAGAGGGCTCTTTTAGCGTCAAAGGCAGTCGCAAAGGTTGGTACTTTACAGGTGACATGAGATACGCCGCCTATAAAAAGCACATTGAGGATGTAAAGTTAAATCTAAACAACACCGCCCATCACATCAACTTTTTAAAGAAAGTTCAAGCTCTAACTCATGCAAAAACTTATCTTGTGGTAGGCCCTGACAAGCACGGTATCTATCCAGAGTTTATGAACCAAAATTTTGGCCACCCAGGTCTTTACCGCTACTTTGATAAAATCAAACTTATCTACGAGTACGCCGGGATTAAGGTCATCGATAACTTTAATGCTATCAAAAAAGCCAAAGATCTAAGCTACAAAACTACCTTGTACTTTGCTAATGACAGTCACTGGAACGAGCAAGGCGCCAAGATTGCCTTTAACAATACCCTGCACGAAATTCTTGATAATGACTTTATTAAAGAAAGTGACCAAGGCTTAACCTACGAGCCAATTGCCTACTCCTACACTTACAAAAATCACCTTACAGGCGATCTAACTTGTGATGTCTATAATGCAGATGGCAAGACAGAACTCGACCAAGCCACTGCCCACAGCAACCTCCAAGGCACCTTTTACTTTAAAGCACTAGATACGGGTAAAGACATTAAAGCTACCCGCAACTTTGGCAGCAAATCAACTATAAGATGCCAGGTGACACCTGATACTTGCAATTACCTCTACTCCCAAAATTACAACTTTAAAAGCAATTTAAAAGTGGCCTTAATCTCTGATTCTTTTGGCCACAAATTCCAGCCATATTTATTTGACTACTTCCACGAGAGCATGTGGCTTAATGCCCTAAAAGATGATGAGGAGATCATAGAGCACTTACAAGAGTTTAAGCCTGATCTAGTACTGTATTTGCGAGTTGAAAGAAACCTTTAGAAGAGTATCTAAAGACAAATACCAAGACAGTTTAAAGACAAGAACCTCTCCTAAAATCCCCACCGCCTCAACAAAACAACGCAAAAACATAGGCGCAGTCTAATTTTTTCCTTTAAAATCTTTTATTAAGCGAGATTTTGACTATAATTTACACAGGGAAGTCCGATAACAAAAAGAACACTAAAAAATTAGTTTATAACTAGGCTCAAGCTTTAACTATGAATCTCAAACACAAAATTATTGCAACTCTTGCCTCAAGCTTTGTGGCAGTGAGTGCTATTTTATGCCTTTATAATCAAGAGGCTGTATATAAAGCAAGTGTGGATGAGGAATTTAAAGCCCAAGGTGAATTTGTTAAGTTATTTGATAATACCCTTTTAAACTATTTAAAAAGCTGCAAGGACACTGAGCTTAATAAATACAATTTACTATTTTCAAATCTTCAATTTGAAGCATTAGAAAAGTTCCATCAGTTCTTTCAAAAACAAGATTTATTAGACTTTGCAACTTTTCCCTATTTTGTAAGCTCTAATGCCACTAATCAATTATTTGAAACCTCTAAAGAGCTACCTACTAGCGCTGACTGTTTTGAGATCTTAAAGATTAAACCAGACTTTAAAGAGCCACTTTTAAAAAATCTTCAAGAAAACAATTTAAAAACAGATAACTTCTACTGCGCTACCTCAAATGACAAGGCCTATTTAGGTTATAAGATTGAAAACGTAAATGACAAAAACTATGTTTATTTACAAGCTGTAGAAAAAGACAATTTCTACAAAGAAACTACTATTAAGTCAGCTATAAAAAATCTTGACCTAGTATCAGTAATTGGTGGTGCTCACTACGATATCGTAGTTTTAGATAAAAACTACAAAGCCTTAATTAGCTCAACTACTGAAACTCGTGTCTCAGATAGAATTGCCCTATTATCAGAGGACATTTTAAAAGAGGCACAAACTAGCGAGAATAATCTTGCAACTGCTACCGTTACCGCTGACAAAGACAAACTCTATACAGTAAGTTATTTAAAAGATTTTGATGTCTTTGTAGTTTTAAGCTCACTTAAAGGTGATGTTGTTAAGCCATCTATTATCTTTAACTTCTTAATCTTCTTACTACCATTATTAGCTTTCGGTGGTATTGGCTATTTCTCCATTACCTTATTTGATAGATTTACTAAAAAGCTTACTAAAATTTCAAATAACATCGATGTGATGGCAGCTAATGTCTTAGTAACACCTGCGAAGATGGATGAAATTACCTCTCAGCTTGATTTAAGTAAGTTCAACACTGATAAGCTTAAAAACGTAGTATCTTCACTAAATCATTTAGGCCGTTCTATTTGTGAGAATGTTGCCACCAAGATTGACGGCATTGAAAAGAGTGTGAAAGAGCGAGTACAAAAGGCACAAGTTGATGCGGTAAATCGCTTAATTTCCAAAACTCACAAAGATTTAATGCCTGATGGCACTGATATGCCAAACTCTAAGTTCTTAGACATCGCAAGCTTTATCATTCCATCAAAACTTGAGCCATCAGATTTCTATGATGTCTTTAGAGTTGATAAAGATAACATCGGTATTGTCTTTGGCTCTTGCAACCAACCAGGCCTAGTTGCAACTAACGCGATTAACCTTTGCACCTCTTTTATCCGTAAATCTTTTATTGAAGATCAGATGCTCCCAGGTGATACTTTAACTAAGTTAAACCACATCTTAATGCAAAAGGAAATTAAAGACTTTAACATTACCCTCTTTGCCATGATCTTATCAGAGTACACTGGTAACTTTATCTTCACTAAAGCAGGTATCAGAAGTCCTCTACAAATCCATCTTCACAAAGCCTCAATTATCGAAGGTGATTACACAGAAAAAGAGCTAGGTGCTGATAAATCTGTTACCTACTTAAACTCAAAAGGTAAAATCACCTATAAAGATTTCTTAGTCTTTGTCGGTCGTGGTATTCAAGATTCAGTTGATTTTGATGGACAGCCATTTACTCAAGAGATGATCAACGAGATCTGCGTTACTAACTGTGATACCAACGCTGCCGATCTTCTAATTGCACTTTATAAAAAGAATAAAAAGTTCTGTGAAGGTGTGGAGAACAAGCAAGATGTCAGTGGCATTGTGATCCGTCGTAATGAGAATAACAAAGAATTTGACGATGATGACAAGGCTAAAGAGCCAAACAAAGCTTTAGATAAAGCTCAAGACAAGAGTGCTGATACAGCAACAACAGATGCTAATTCAGAGCTAGATACAGAGACTATAGCTAAAACCTTATCAGCTTCAGCACCTGCTGCTTTAAAGAATACTTACAATATTGAGAGTGAGCAAAATGCTACAATTGTAGCAAGTGTTGCAAGTGATAATGTTGATAATGTCTCTTCAAAGGATCCAAGTGCTTTGCTATAATTAAAATTAATTCAAAGCTATAAAAACGAATTAAAAAACAAAAATACAAAAATAAACACCAATCTACACTGAACTATTACAAAAATACAAAATTATAACAACAAAACAGAGCCTTACTTTTAAGTTTGATTTTAAGCAATAAATAGCTTAGCAAACAAAAGTTTGGCCCATATATTATTAGACTAAAAAAACTAAAACATGACTACTCATACAGCAAAGACTAAGTCTTCACTTTTAGGCAAATTAAGCATTTTCAAATCAAAAAAGCCATATTTTGTCATCTTATCGATTGTCTTATCACTTGTATTAATGGTGCTTACCGCCTCGGTTGCTTACCTTTATATGTCTTATCCAACCGCTACTGCTGATGAGATCATCTTTGTTTTAAGTACTCCACTTGGTAAGATTAACTCTACTTTTCTAGAGCCAATTTTTAAGTACTTTGTGCCAGCTTTCTTGGTATTACTGATTATCTCTTATCTAATTATTAAAAAGAAAAGTCTTACAACCTCTTTAATAGTCAACGCCGTAATCGCCATTGTTGCTTTAGGCTTTGCAACTTTTAAATACAAATTTTACGAGACTTACCTTTTCTCCTTTGCAACCTCAGATTTTATTAAAGAGCATTATGTCGATCCAAAGGATGTAAAAATTACCGCACCTGTGCATAAGAAAAACTTTATCCATATTTACCTAGAGTCAATGGAGACAAGCTTTGCAGCAAAACCACTGGGTGGGGGTAAAAATAATCCTATAATTCAAAAGCTTAGCAAGCTTGCGCTAGGCAACGAATGCTTTAGCGATGACAGTGGTGTCATCAACGGTGCTCATGCTTTAAGTGGAGCTACCTGGACTATGGGTTCTATCTTTGCCCATGAAACAGGACTTCCTTTGAAGATCCCAATGAATACAGCTAATCGAAAAGACACCGACCGCTTCTTCTATCAAAAGGTTAAAGCACTACCTGATATTCTAAAAGACAATGGCTACAAGAGCTATGTGGTATGTGGCGGTGATACTAAGTTTTCAGGTGTGAACTACTATTACCAAGATCATGGTGATTACCAGATTTATGATTACAACCACTATAAAGAAATTGGCGTGCTACCTTCTGATTATTTTGTGTGGTGGGGATATGAAGATAGAAAGGTATACGAGTACGCTAAAAAAGAGCTTTTAAAGATTGCCAAAAACTCTGAGCCTTTTAATTTTCAGCTAGTTACCTTAGATACCCATTTTGAAGATGGATACCTCTGTCCTGACTGCCCTCATGATTTTGATGATCAGTATGCAAATGTGTACAGATGCGCTGACAATAAGATTGACGATTTTATCAAATGGTGCCAACAGCAGGATTTTTACAAAGATACTGTCATCGTGATCACAGGCGATCATCCAACAATGGATAAAGACTTTTGTGATGATTTAGAGCCAAATTATGACAGGCGCAATTTTGTAACCATCATCAACGCTGATAAAGAAAAGGAAATTAAAACTTACAGAAACTACTCAAGCTTTGACATGTTCCCAACCATGCTCTCTGCCTTAGGCTTCAAAATCGAAGGTGATAAGCTTGGCTTAGGAGTTAATCTTTACGGTCATGAAAAGACTCTTTTAGAGACCATGAGTAAAGATGAAATCAACACCGAGCTTGCTAAAAAGTCATCATTCATGGATAAGCTAGGTCAGATTATTTATGTGTTAGCTATTGAGAACAACTACAAAAACATCAATGACTTGTTTAAAAGTTTAATTAAGCTAAATCACGAGAGAAACTTAATTACCGTGATCTGCCAGTCTGAAAACAGCATTGGTGTGTTTAATGAGGAGACTATCGAGCTTGCGCAAAAGTTAGGACTTAATGACTTAGTAACCAAGGTTAAAAACAAAGATGACTTTGGCACATACATGGCCTACATCTCGCACAGTAAGACCAAAGAGAGGTATCTAAATTGCGCAACCATCTTATCAGATAAGGTCGATGGTCATAAAATTCAAGGTATTGCTTTAAACTACAACTTAGTAGGTCAAATCATGGGCACGATGCTTATTGATAATGCCTACTTTACTAATCTATCACCTGGTGTCAATGTGCTTATCTTAAATCTTAACACCGGCATGGTAGAAAACTCCTATACCTTCCATGAAGGCAAGGTGGTGCAGTGCTACTAGCTTACAGTAGTTTGAATTAGTTTGATGGCTTATAGTTTTGTTTTAAGTTAGGAAAGTAGGCTTCCTTTGAAGTGTGAAAATTGAGCTTTAGAGGATAAAAGAACTTAGCTTAAACTTAAAGTCATCAATAAAAGTTTCAATTACCCACAAACAACAAGGCCCCAAGATTTCTCCTGAGGCCTTTAAAGTAATCTAACTTATAGTATTAGATGTACTTAAACTTAATTTCCTTGATCTTCTCAGACCAGATCTGAGGACCAATGTGGTGAATTGAGTTACCCTCGCTGTCTACAGCAACAGTTACAGGCATATCCACAACCTTGTACTCACGGATAGCTTCCATACCTAAGTCTTCAAAAGCTAGAACCTTAGCTTCCTTAATTGCCTTAGATACTAAGTATGCAGCACCGCCAGTTGCCATTAAGTAAGCAGCCTTGTGCTTCTTAATAGATGCAATAGCCTCAGGGCCACGCTCTGACTTACCGATCATACCGTATAGACCAGTCTCTGATAACATGGTCTCAACGAATTTATCCATACGAGTTGAGGTGGTAGGACCAGCAGGACCTACAACTTCATCACCTACAGCAGGTACTGGGCCTACGTAGTAGATAAACTTCTTGTGGAAATCAACACCATCAGGTAGTGGCTTGCCTTCTTTAATTAAGTCGCAAACACGCTTGTGAGCAGCATCACGACCAGTTAGGATGGTACCTGATAATAATAAGGTCTCACCCATCTTCCAAGAAGCGATCTCTTCTTTAGTGATAGTATCTAGGTTTACACGCTTTACGTTACCACCAGCACCACCGATATCGATATCAGGGTAGTCATCTAATGATGGAGGAGTAAAGGTAGCAGGACCTGTACCATCTAACTCAAAGTCGATGTGACGGGTTGCTGCGCAGTTAGGAATAATGGTAGTTGCCTTTGATACAGCGTGGCATGGATAGGTCTTAACTTTAACATCAAGAACAGTAGTAATACCACCTAAACCTTGAGCACCGATACCTAACTTGTTAATCTTATCGTATAGCTCTAAACGTAGCTCTTCTTCAGCATTCTTAGGACCACGAGCGATTAACTCTTGAATATCGATAGGATCGTTTAAAGCCTCTTTTGCTAAAATAGCTGACTTCTCAGGGGTACCACCTACACCGATACCGATGATGCCAGGAGGACACCAACCTGCACCCATATGAGGGATCTGTGATAGTACATAATCTACAACAGAATCTGATGGGTTTAGCATACGCATGTGGGTCTTGTTCTCAGAGCCACCACCTTTAGATGCAATCGCAACTTCAACCTTATTGCCGTGTACCATTTCAATGTGTACAACAGTTGGAGTGTTATCTTTAGTATTGATTCTCTTACCTAGAGGATCCATCAAGATTGACTTACGTAATGGATTAGTCTCGAAGGCATAAGCACGACGAGTACCTTCATCAACCATTTCCTGAATGGTCATGTCACCTTCAAAGCGAACATCCATACCAATCTTTACAAAGCAGGTAACAGCACCTGTATCTTGGCATAGTGGACGGTGACCAATAGCACACATCTTTGAGTTAACTAAGATCTGTGCAATAGCGTTCTTTGCTGATGGATTTTGTTCAATTTCATAGGCATGTTTCATAGCCTTTAAGAAATCACTTGGGTGATAGTATGAAATGAACTGGATCGCATCGCATACTGACTCGATAAAATCTTTTGTTTTAATCAATGTAGTCATGAGTGGTACTTTCCTTTGTTTATGTTACAAAACATCTTGTTAATTTTAGTACAAACGATTACAAATACCTAGTTTTAAATGAAAAAATGAGAAGTATTTCAGCAAAGAAAGAGTGAATGTATCTATAGGAGCGAAGATCTTACTTTAAGTAAATATAAGCTTGATAATTGAGAATTCTAATTATGTGAAAAATTTTCATGAGTATCTTTTGGACTTTTTTAAGTTTTAATATCAATATTTGTGAATACTTCACAAATTTAATTAGGAAATCCTATTAAAATACCATATAATAATGCAAAAAAAATTTCTATAAAGGTTTTAGAATGTTACTTGAATTCTCTTGCTCTAACCATAAGTCTATAAAAGAAACAATTAGTTTTTCTATGATAGCAGGAAAAGATAACACCTTCGAAGATAAACTTTTGCAGTATGACAAATATAGAGTTCTTCGTAGCAGTGTTGTGTACGGTGCAAATGGATCTGGAAAAAGTAATTTTATCGATGCTGTAGCCTTTACAAGAAATCTTGTATTAAACAGTATCAAGCATCAGCCAGGAGATGGTATCAGACAGCAACTTCATCAATTATCCAAAAGTGATGATATAAGTCAATATGCGATGCAGTTCACCAAAAATAACATAAGATATTCATATGGTTTTACGCTAAAGAATTCTTTGGTTATTGATGAGTATATGTTCTATTTTCCAAAAGGCAGAAAGATTGTTATCTTTGAACGTAATGATAAAGATTTTGTATCGGGAGATAAATTTAAAGGAAGATTTGAAACTTGTAGAGATGTTTTAAAACCAAACCGTCTATTTTTATCATGTGCTGCAAATTTTAGTTCTGTACAAGAAGTCTTAGATGCTTTTTCATTTTTTAAAGATGATCTGATTATTTACAGAGGAGTGGGTACTGACAATTGGCTAAATTACTCACTAAATGTGATAGAGCAGAATTCTAATGTTAAAAAAGCGGTCTTAGATCTATTTAATAGGCTTGGCACTGGTATTAAAGACATTAACATTAAACATTTAAAACAGAATTTAGATCCTAATTCATTACCACCATTTCTCGCTGATGATTTTAAATTAGCTCTTCTTAATAATAAATTTGATGTTTACGAAACAAAGATTGTTTATGAGAAGTTTTCAATTGACCTTAATTCAGAGTCAACTGGTATAAAAAAGTTAATCGAATTTGTGTGTCCTTTACTTGATATCATTAATAAAGATAAGATCTTATTCTGTGATGAAATTGAGTCAAACCTCCATGAATCTATTGTTAATGGTTTAGTTAACTTATTTAGAGGGAATAATATCTCATCTCAATCTCAGATGATTTTTACAACCCATGACACTACTCTGCTAGATCTTGATTTGTTTAGAAGAGATCAAATTTGGTTTACAGAATTAACATTTGATAATAGAGCAACTGATTTATACTCGTTAGCTGAAATTAAGAATGTAAGAAAAGATGAAAATATTGCTAAAGGCTATATATTAGGAAAGTATGGCGCTATTCCAATGCTAAATAGTGATCTTTCAGTGAAAATTTTAAACGGAGAATGATTCTATGGGATATAGAGCATCTTCGGTTCCATCGAGAGTAGAGAAAGCTCGCAACGGTAAAGAGACTTCCAATCTAATTGTTTCGTTTCCATTGCAACAAATTGAACAGCATTTCAAAGAAACTTTTAAAGATATCAAAAAGCAATTTTCTGTTTGCAGTAAGTTAGAGGCTGAAGGTAGAAGTCTTGAAGCTAAGGACATATACAGACTATTAATAGTCTATATAGAAGGAGCCTTAGACTTTTACCTACATGAACTTAGCAAATATGCTTTTTTGAAAATGTTTGAAGGTAAATGGGACAAAACAACTGGGTACAAATTGTTTAAAATTGACATGCAAGCAGTAGAAATTGGTCTAAAAAACAAAGAATCAAATTATTGGTTGCTAGAACATGTTAACGACGTATTTAGCTTTCAAACATACGAAGGTTCTCGAAAAATTTCAATGCAGTTAGACTTGATTGGTATTAATTTTTCTAACGTCTTTGGTAAGATGTCTAAGGTTAATAAGAAAGCTTCTTCAAAAATGCTTGATGATCTTTTTTGCTAGAAGAAATCAAATAGCTCATCAAACAGATAGAAAACATTCTTCAGCGCAGAAAGAAGACATTGACAAAAACTATGTTCAAGATGCGCTAAACTTTATTGAAAATTTTGTTGAAGTCATTCATATGATTGCCAAGACTAAGTAAGAAATTAGATCTTCGATAAAATTAATAACATAGGCATTTCACATCCTTAGATACTTGAATTTAACCATATCTGATCTATACTGAATTAACCAGGACTCCCCACACCTCTGACCTAAGTCATGTGCAACATGGGGAGACGTTCACAAAAATTACTCTACGAATTAGTACTTAATTTCAAAGGCTCTATCCAATTTTCGGCATTGAATACATACTTACAACCTAGCAATATTTAAAATCAAAACTTAAAAGCCACTAAATTTTCCCAAAATTCTTTTCAACTTAATGACTTACTTCAAATTTTATTTATTATCTTTTAAGAAAACTCACACTAAGTCGTTATAATACAAAAGATCCTTTGTGCACAAAGAGCTTTAAAGCAAAATAAAAAGTTCATTTAAAAATGAACACAAGAGTTAACATATGTTTATTACTATTGCAGTTATCTTCGTACTACTTGCTACTTTCTTACTAATCATAGTCAACATGTACTCTGATTACGTAACTCGTCGTGAGCAAGATACAAGACTAATCTCATCAAAAGCTAAAAACATTATCGCAGAATGCGAAGAACTCTTATTAAATCAAGCTCAAGTTGCCTTTTCTAAAACCTTAGTTTTAGTACTTCACTACCGTATTATCCGTGCTCTACGTAAAAGAGCTATTGATCCCAAAACTCGTGATGAAGTTCGTGAGCGTATTGCTAACGAAGAGAAGATCATCTCCGAGATTAAAACTAACTATCAAGAATCAACAAGTTTCAAAGCCCCTGATAATGATGCTATGGCTATCTCTCAGCTACGTACCATTAAAAGACTACGTGCAATCATCAAATCAGAAATGACCTCAGGTGTACCTTTAAACCCTAGTGCTATCAACAAAGAAGATAGACGCTTATACATCTTAGTTCTTAAGGTAAACATCTCAAACTTAATTCAAAAAGTCTTTGAGATGAAAAGACTTCATCAAATCGGTACTTGCCGTCAGTTAATTGATAGAGGTATCGGTGTAATTAAGGCAGCCGGTGTTAAAGACGGTTGGCTTACTGAAAAAGAAGATCTTTTAACTAATCTTCTAAACGGTATCAACGCTGAAAGTAAAGGCAACAACACCAAAGATAAGAAAGAAAAAGCTGATGCTGATGGACAATCCCTTGCTGATAAGGACGATTTAGATCAGATCTTTGGTGACAAGAAGAAGTGGTAACTCACTGTCTATTAAGCTTTCTGTCTATTTAGTTTTCAGTATTTTTAGTTGTCTGTCTTTTTAAATTCTGTATTTTGGTGTTCTGTCTTTAGGCATCATCTGCCACCTATTGCCTTAAATAAAAGCTCAAACACATCTTTTTAGAATTTAAAGGTCAAAATACAAAGACCAAAATTCAAAGATAAAAGTCCCCTCTAAAAAGCGTTCCTATTTATCAATCTCAGCATCACAAACAACTCACTTAAGACAGACATCCAAAAGCAAAAGCTACAAACACCTCAAGGCTTACTTATTTGAACTTACAAGCTATCCCCTTAAGCAAGGACCGCTTACAAAAGCATAAGCACGCACAGGTCAATCATCAAGCAACGTCAAAGAACCTTAAGATACTCAATTACGATTATCTTAAAGCTGTTTCTTATTGCTAAAGCTAATGCCTACTCATGCCCTTTAATCTTAATGGTTCCATGCATGGTTAAGGCATTATCCTCATCTAAGCTATAACTCTTATCAGCCACATCAAAGTTTGGCTCATAGTAATCATGATGAGTCATGTTCATGAGTGACAGCATCACATCAAAGACTAAATCATTGGTGATTACTTTATCCTGCCCCATCTTTAATCTTTCAACATAATTATAGTTTTGGGCCATGTACTTATCAGACATTGCAAAAAGCATTGGCACTTTCACCATGTTGAACTTAAATAGGTTGACATCGTGGTACTTGCGCTCTTCAACATCTTCACCATGATCGCTAAAGTAGAGCATGGCGTTAAAGTTAGGAAGTTTTAATAGCTCTTGATACAAAGCTTGAAGTACAAAATCTGTATAGCGCACGGAGTTGTCATAGGTATTGATGATCTCGCTGTTACGTGAGTTGTCAGCAAGCTGTTCTTTGAATTTATCAAACTCTTTGGGATAGCGGTTTTGATATAGGTTATGTGATCCCATTAAGTGAATTATCACAAGATGTGGCTTATCACCTGATAAATCTAGCTTTTTAAGCTCATCTACTACCTTTAAGTCATAGTAATAAGACTTATCCCACATATCCTCACCGGCACCATCATTTAAACCTACAAGCTTATCAGCCTGAGAGTAAATTACCGATACTGGCGTATCAAACTGTGTATACAATGACTGATTGGTAATTACCGAGGTCTTAACTCCATACTTTTTCGCAATGTCGATAATTGTAGGTGCTTTAAAGAGATTTAAGTCATTGTACTGATTCTTAGCAGTTAGTGAATAAGATAAGGCCTGAATAGTCATACAGTAATTAGCAAAGGCGTGCTTATAGAACACAAAATGCCTGTCGTTGAGTTTTGATGATAAAAAGGGAGTGGTGTCTCTATTATAGCCATAACATCCCATGTGCTCTGAGGTCTGTGACTCACCTATTACCATCACGTAAAGACCTGGAATACCGGTAAAGGTATGATCTTGGATTAAATTTGAGTGCTGACGACGTACTTCTTGAAATGCTTTAAATACCGCAAAGTTAGTCTTAGCAGTCTTGTAGTAATAGTAAGGATAATAGACTAAGGACTTTTCAAAAGTATGGGCAAAAGAGATACATGCAATAGATAAAATTACTAGCGCTACTAAAAACTTTAATCTTAAGCCTATCTTTACAAGTACTCTTGCAATCATAAAAGACACAATTACTAAGAGCACTAAAGATAAGATACTTAAATAAAGCTTATCGGTTGCCTCAAGGTACTCAATAGCCTCTTGAAAGTTAGTATTAAAGATAGCTGTGACAGTTGCAGGAATTGCCACAATCGTTCCTGTTTGCACAAAGTTACCTAAATGCATAGCAGGAAAAATAAACGAGAACAGTACCGCAAGTGTTGCAATTAAAGTTAAGATAATACTTACAAGCTTACCATTACCAATCTTTGTAACAATGCCTAAGACACCTACACAGGATAACACCATCCACAAAAGGCTTAATTGCGCATATTGAGTGTAGGCAGAGTTATTAGCACAACAGAGCATCGAGATGACACTGCTGTACATTAGATCACTTTCACTAATGCCAAAGATTGCGTACTTATAATTAGCAAAGGCTGCTAAAAGCAAAGGACTTACTAGAAGCAGAAAATAGACAATTACAGTAACTAAATCCCTTTTATGAGATTTAACTGTCTTGTATAGATACAAATATCCTAATACTGCGAGAATAAAAAACTCAATTGAGCCAAATGATCTTTTGTAGTCTAAAGTTAAAGCAAAATTTGCTAAAACTGACAACAAGCCCACGCCTACAAAGGACAAGATCAAGGATACTTTTTTAGATTTAATTGTTTGAAATATCTGCATATTACTTTTGCACTAGCTGCTAATCTTTATTGTTTATTTATGATTTTTTATATTTTGCTTTTTGTGTATTTACACTGCACATTCACAAAAAGCTGTTAGTTTAATAGAGTGGACATTTTAAAGAAAGTTCAAAGATAATTCTCTGATCTGACACAAGATTTAGAGAATTGGTGAAATTAAAGGTATGAATAGAAAAGACAGTATGTGTGAGGTTAAGGTTTAAATTACTTGGCTAGAATTGCTGGAGATTTAATCTTGAAGATGCAGAATTGAAGGTAGAATTACTTTCTGTCAACAAAATACAAAACTACTAAAACACCGATAAATATTAAGGTTAGAAAAGCGCAAAAGATGTATTCCATATATTACCAACTATATTTAACACAACTACAGCCTACCATGCCAAATTAAGATTACAAGCACTCCTAATAGAGCAAGAGTTAAAACAGAGCAAAAGATAAAATACAAATCCATCTATACTACTGACGTCCCATCCAAATCAAAATTGCAAGAGCACCAAACATTCCAAATGCTATTGCAACAAAAAAGGCAATTTGTAGTCCCATTAATTATTTCTAGCCACGTTTACTAATGATTTGCCAGCCAAATTGCAAAAAAAAACAAAAAAAATAAACAACAGTGCAGATATAATTCCTGCGCTAACCAAAGCGCAAGATCTATTTACTATTATCGTCCTGCCCATATGAATAGAACTACAAAAAATAGCATCGCAAGAGTAATTCCTGCACAGAAAAAGATTGTTAAGAACACTTAACCCGCCTACTGTCTTCCCATCCATAGCAAAATAGCAATTACAAAAGCTAAGGTTAACACTGCACAGAAGATAATTATGAACTACCATTGGCTAAAGCCAATGGTTTCGAAGGTCAGTCCTAGATATTGCTATCTATGATCTACCTTCTTCTAAATTAAGCAAGCTCTTCTTATCGAAGAGTTTTGCTACCTTTACCACGT
>Ga0256405_10007401_pt1 | contig 16589 bp, 16 predicted proteins | sample RumenRJG_02DNA_FD_189096 | JGI IMG/M metagenome (GOLD analysis project Ga0256405, IMG submission 189096) | Bovine rumen microbial communities from Lethbridge, Alberta, Canada - RJG_02 | ecosystem: Host-associated > Mammals > Digestive system > Stomach > Rumen | place: Canada: Alberta...
CTTCCCATCTTGCCGTCGTTCCAGTTCTTCCAAACGATGCGCTTACTGAAGTCGCTATTCTTCCATGAGGAGAGTTTGTCTTCATTGATGCCGACGATTTCCAGTTTATCCTTCATTCGCTCATAGACCTCCCTCATCTCTGGTTCAGCCATCCGGCACGGGCCACAGCCGATACCCCAGAGATCGAGCAGCAGGTATCGGCCATCTGTCATGCCTTCAAGGAGATGATGGGTGTTGCCTTGCATGTCGAAGAGTTCGGCATCGACGGCCTCTTCGCCCACCTGCAAGACTTGCGGAGGATAAATATAGGTGTGGATCTCTGCCAACTGATCCTCAAATCCTTTCGGTGCACGGGCTATGAAAGACTTCTCCAGATTCTTCAACTCCTCCATGTATGGGAAGTCTTTCATATTTATCAGCGGTCTGGTTATGCGCCACAGGACATTTAAAGAAGCGGCATCCACGGGCAGTGAAGCAAGGATGTCTATCTGCCGTTTCGTATAAACCTTGCTGATAGAATCAAACTTGTCTCTATCTCGTCTCTCTACTATTTGAATAAGTTCCTTTATCGCATCACGACAATGTTCCGTGACTCGGTTCAGTGTCTGTTGTTCAGGTATCGGGCTTTCTACATTCCATAGTGGATAGATGCAGTCTGTGCCCGTCAGTTTTATTGTCACATTAGGCTTCATCATAAAGGAGAGAGAGAAATTGGGACAGCCCTCGCCTACTAACGAGAGAAAGCCGCTGGATAGTTCTTCAACTGGTAGCGTGAAGGCGAATCGTCCACTTCGGACGGTATCGACAACATTTCCTGATATACCAACACCGGCCAGCACCAGTGTGCCGTCTTTCAGAGCGGGTGAATAACCAGTGATAGTTGCAGTCTTTGTCTGTGCCAGTCCCATCAATGCGACGATGGTAAACAGAATAGTAATAATTGGTTTCTTCATATTTGCTAGGTGTTTTAAGTTTATTGTTATTTCACAATGATTCTAGGATGATAATCAAACAACTTCTGGTTATCGCGGAGCTGTTGAATACTGATGTTAGAAACCACTTTGCCTGACCAATTTGCTCCCCAAGCATTAAAGGGCTCACCCTCAGGTTCGATATAAGTGATAGCAGTTATATTGAGAGGCAGAGGATCGAAGACCAACACATAAGCTACATAGTCGCCAGCATTCCCCTCCATGAAGAATAGTTCGTCGAGTGGAAGACCTTGCACTTCGCGGATTTTATACTGGCGACCTGCGTTGTCGAGCAGTTTAATGTCATGACCGAAACTCCAATACTCGGTGGTCCAATTCTGTTCATAGCCAATGGCGAGATATGTAGCTTCTGGTGTGCGCCATAGAGCCATCGTTTCATCGTTCAGAGGTTTGATCAGATGTGCTCCTCTCATAACCTTCCAGGTGTTCCAATTCTGCATATCGTAGGGTTTGTCTTCGTACATGTGCTCTTTATGCACAATGGGTTTATGGAAATGCGGAATGGTATCGTATCCCAATGGTTCGAATGTACCATAGGCTTCATGACGGATGGTGACTGGAGCAACAGGAGAACCCATCATTCCCCAGTTAGGAAGACCGTAGATTCTTACTTCCTTCGTAGTTTCTGCCAGAGGAGCAAAGTAAACCTTCAAGTCTACCACATCGCCAGCTTTCGCCTTGAGTGTGAAGTGCTTGCGGTAAGTATCGGGTTCAGTTCGGCGGATACGGTATTGTGCGCCAGTCTCCTGGTCTACAATACACGTTTCTTCTGAGGCCAACCACATGTTGGTGACTTCATCGGCAGGCATAGGGAAGTAGCAGTGCAGCACGGTCTCATTATTCTCATTAGTCAGTCGCCAACTCATTGGTATATAGGATTCGTTGTATGGCAAGTTATTCATCTCAGGAAAGATATTTAGGATGTCCTTCTCCGTGGCGACATTCTCAACTTCGCAATAGTCCTTAACCCAAGCCATATTCGTATCATACCATTGGGCTGTAGTCTTATTTGTCTTCGGGTCCTTTTTTACTTGAGGACTAGAGATAAACATGCCCATTCTCTTAGCATATTCATGAGGTTGTGCCTGTGAGGTGAGACCAAACACAGCCAGAAGGCTTATTAAAATGATTCTTTTCATACGGCTTCGTTTTTAAAAGTTAGATGTACTATAGTTGGCATGCATCAGCTGTTCACGATAATTTTGGTAACAGGCTGATGAGACGTCCGCTTCTATCGGAGACTGAGAACAGAAGAGAAGGATGCGACCGCCTACAATGCGCTCTGCTATCCAGAGGTATTTTTCGTTCTTGCGCAAATCCTTCAGGGTGAAGAAGAACTGCTGGTGTGAGAAGTTCAACAGGTAGCCAGGTGTCTTACTTTCGTACCAACAGGCAGCCTGCAACAGTCGGCTAAAGAGGTTGAGTTCTTTATTGTCCTCAAAGACGTAGGCCACGCTGACAGCGGTACTGTCGTCGCTACCCAAGGCACACATAAGGGGCATAGCCTTTACATTATTATAATCGGCTATCTTGTTAATGAATTCTACCATACGGCTGGGTGCCTGATATGCAGAGTCTTCCTCTGGTGTGTAGACTGCATAATGAAGGTTGGAGATCACTGCTGTGTGGGATTGTTTCTCCGCTTTGTCTTCTTCAGTTTTTACCTTAGTATTTACGGATGTTTTTAAGTCACCAGATGTCTTCGTTACAGGCGATTTCAATTCCCCGTATTCTTTCGTTGTAGTTTTTAAATCCGTAACAACTTTAGGAGTTGGTGTAACAACAGAATGATGTGCTGTAAGTCTTTGTGGCTTTGGCTGCTCATTATCAAACATCCAAATAGTTCCTATACCTATTATAATAATAAGGCTTGCTGCTGCAGCCATCCACCAGCGCATCTTGACCACTCGAGCCCCTGTCGGCTCTGTGGCTTCGCTGATGTCTGGCAGACTATCCATGATGAAGTCTGTCAGTTCATCAGGGTTGCTGATTACAGGCTTCTGACCTTTCAGCCTTTCGAATATGTCGTTAATATCACTCATAACCTAATTCAATTAATCTTTTGCGTATTGTTTGGCGAGCAGCATAAAGATTGCTCTTTACCTGACGGGCATCGAACCCAGTTATTTCCTGTACTTCTTCTGACGATAGACCTTCTAATTGGCAAAGCGTGAACACCAGCTTTTGTTTAGCACTAAGCTTATCGGCCATCAGCCTTACTATAGATATCCATTCGCTATTCTCCAAGATTCGTTGGCTATCTGTGTCAGATGCATAGTTTTTTAGAACGAACACGTCTTCTTGCACAGATAATATACGGTTTTTACGCTTCAACCTATCCAAACATAACCGAGAAGCAATAGTATAGAGCCAAGTTGTAAAAGTTCGCTGCGGGTCGTAGTCTCTGATGCTTAACCACACTCTAATAAATGTATCTTGCACCATATCCTTAGCCTCTTCTTCGTCGCACAACATCTTCAGCGCCAGCGAGAATACTATCTGCTGATGCTTCTGCACTACCCAACGGAAGGCTTGCTTATCTCCTTGTTGACAGCGGATAATGATATCGCGCTCTGTTTGAGTCATTCTTTTTACTCTAAAATTAATACGAATGAAAATGGCTAAGGTCAAATAAGAGTTTATCTATTCTTTGCCGAAAGTGATTTCCTTACGGATCTTGCTGATGGTCTTTGGAGTGACATTAAGGAACGAAGCGATATCCTGTAGGTTGAGATGCTCCACGATGCCAGGACAGCGTCGCATCAACAGATTGTAACGTTCATAAGGTGTGGCACGGTGAAAATCTTGATAGCGTGCTTTGAACTGGTTGAGCATGTGCTCGCCTATAACGGCACGCAGTTCCATATTCTTGATACTCTGATTGAAAAAACCGAGCAGCTGCTCACCGCTAACTCTCCACACACGGCATGGCATCATAGCTTCTATAGTAGCCAGAGACGTCTGGCCTGTCAGAACGCAAGGATAGTCGGCCACGAACTCTCCTTCGAACGAGAACCATGTGAGGTGGTCGCGTCCGTCGCTAATGCCTCGTGTCATGAATTTGAAGCAACCGCTCTCCACGAAGGCAAACCATCGAGCTGGGTCGCCTTCGCGCTCCAATTGTTCACCCTTGCGATATTCCACCATCTTGCCTTCTTTCTTGCAGAAGTCAAGTAGCGCCTGCAGGTCAATGCCATTATCTGTTTTTCTGAATTTATGCTCCATAATATCTATATTTTGCCATACGAATGGTGACGTTAATCTTTTATTTGCGTTTTGGGCCAGTTGACTAGGAAGAGCTTCTCAGTGGCGCGGGTGAAGGCGGTGTAGAGCCAGTGGATATAGTCGGGGGTGAGCATGTCATCCGTCATGTAACCTTGGTCAACGTAGACGTGAGCCCACTGACCACCTTGGGCCTTGTGACAAGTAACGGCATAGGCATATTTTATCTGGAGAGCGTTATAGTACTTATCGCTCTTCAATTTTTTTATGCGCTCAACTTTTTGTGGCACATCAGCATAATCTTCCATAACAGCATTGTATAACTGCTCCTGCTGCTCGCGCGACAAGGCAGGCGACTCTGTTGTTAACGAATCGAGAATGACGGTAGCAGTGAGCTCGTAGTCGTCGTAATCGGGCAGCGTCATGGTGACCTCAGCAAATCGGAATCCGTATAGCTCATGGATATTACGCACTCGCTGAACCACAGCAATATCGCCATTAGCGATGAAGGTGATGGGTGTTGGGGATGGGGTGTTGGGTGATGGGTGATAGGTGTTGGTGGTATCACCCTTCACCCAAAAATAATTATTTTTAACTATCATCAGCTGGTCGCCGCGACAGAGTTCATCTTCGCGATCGAGAACGGTGTTACGGATGCCTTGGTTATAGATATTTGCACGCTTATTACTACGGCAGATAACCATAGTCTCGTCCATACCAGCATGGCTGTAGCTGGTAGCGAGCGATTCGATAAGTTCGTCGCCTGGCACATTCACTATATCAGGGAAACCGTGGAATTTAATTTTTGGAAAAATTAAATCTCCACCTCTTATCTGTGTAGCATTCCACAGGATGCCAGAATCTTCACTCTGGCGGAGTACCTGATTGAGGTCGCACTCGTAGACCTTCATTCCATAGGCGCGAATAACATCCGACATCAACGCAGGACTCTCGTCTTCGCCCACAGGTGGCAACTGGGCCTTGTCGCCCACCAACACCATACGGCAATTTTGTCCACTATACACAAACTGCATCAGGTCGTCGAGCAGGCAACCACTACCAAAAGCTGAGTCGCCATAGCCTTGATTGGCAATCATCGACGACTCGTCGACTATAAACAATGTATCGTGATTGCTGTTGAAATTGAGATTGAACGACGAGATGTCGCCAGCACTCTTCTGTCGATAGATGCGACGATGGATAGTGTATGCCGGATGGCCAGCATTAAGCGAAAACACCTTAGCAGCACGACCTGTGGGAGCCAGCAGTATCATCTTCTGCTTGAGGGTGAGCATGGCGCGAACAATGGCTCCTGCTAAGGTTGTTTTACCTGTACCAGCAGAGCCGCGGAGAATCATAACCACGTGATCATCGCGGTCGCTCATGAAGAGCGAAAACACATCAATGGCATGCTCCTGCTCGTCTGTTGGTATCACCCCCAGAGCCTCTCTAATCCTATATTTAAGTTCGTCGATAATCATTTCGGATGCAAAGTTAATATTTTTTTGGCACGGATTACGCGGATTTCACGGATTTTTATTAATTTTGCACCCAGTTATGCATATCAACAATAAATTAGTTAATATCCTTCTGGCCTTGATAGCTGCATGTATGCTTGTGCTGTGTGTGGCCAGTGTGATGAACGTTAAGTAGATGGACGCGAAAAAGACTATTATACGCATAGGGCGAAACACGCTCTCATTCACCACACTCGATGCCAGCAGCGCCGAGAATCCTATCATGTTCCGCCCATACGTTGTTAAGGGTGGAATATCGATGTCGGCTAATCTGCGCGAAGCCTTTAAGACAGGCTACTGCATAGATGCTGACACAACCAAGGTTCAGATAATGGTAGAGACACCATCGTTGTTGGTACCTATCGAGCAGTTCGACGAGACTGAGATGGAGGATATCTTCTCTTATTCATACCCAGCAGGTCAGGAGAAGCGTGTAATTTATTACGATGTATTGCCCGACTTGAAGGCAGTGTGCCTCTTTGCTATCAACAAAAACCTTGATACAGTTATTCGCGACCGTTTTGATAATGGCGTAACTTTTGTTCACTCGATGACTCCTGTTTGGCGCCAGCTTCACCTGCGTAGCTTTACCGGTCATCGCAACAAGCTGTACGGCTATTTCCACGGCAAGCAACTAGAAGTATTCAGTTTCCAGCAGAACCGCTTCAAGTTCTGCAACAGCTTTGATGCTGCGCAAGCCCACGATGCATTATACTATCTGCTATATGTATGGAAACAGCTAAGACTGGAGAGCGAACATGACGAGCTACACATTCTTGGCGACATACCAGAACAGGAGTGGTTGCTGCAAGAGCTTAAGCGATTCCTGCAGAATGCCTACCTTATCAACGCCAAGGCAGAATTCCAGGATGCTCCTGCCACAAAGATAAAAGGTATGCCATACGATTTGATAACCCTAATAACCCGCGGACGATGAGAATTATTACAGGCATATATAAAGGTCGTCATTTCGACATCCCACGCTCGTTCAAGGCACGACCAACTACCGACTTTGCCAAGGAGAACATTTTTAATGTGCTTGCAGGCTATATTGATTTCGAAGGAATCAATGCTCTCGACCTATTCTCTGGCACAGGTAGCATATCGCTAGAACTTGTTTCGCGTGGATGCGAGCATGTGGTGAGCGTAGAGATGGACCGTGACCACCACAGGTTTATCTGCGACTGCATCAAAAAACTAACACCTAACACCCTGCAACCATCACCCCACATCCTCCCCCTCCGCGGCGATGTATTCCGCTATATCAAGTCGTGCAAACAGCAGTTTGATTTCATCTTTGCCGACCCACCCTACGCACTTAAAGAACTGCCCACAATACCTGGACTGATTTTTGAACGCGGTATGCTGAAGGAAGGTGGAATACTGGTGTTTGAGCATGGTAAGGAAAATGATTTCTCAAACGATCCTCGTTTTGTTGAGCATCGCACATATGGTAGCGTAAACTTTTCGATTTTCAGAAATTAGAAAAGTGGCGACAACATTCTTGTAACACTCTCCCACAAGCGTACAAAGAATCCGTTATTCATTCGCTCTTTCGCATCTTCAAGCGACACTGCCTGCTCTTGGTCGCGAAGGAAAATATTCTTCATTCGCAAAGCCAAGCCTTCGTCAAAGAAGAATATATTAGCCTCGAAGTTATTCTCGAAACTGCGGAAATCAAGATTCGTTGATCCGCAGGTTGTGATAGAATCATCGCACACCAGCATCTTAGAGTGCAAGAATCCGGCCTCATACAGATAAACCTTCACTCCTGCCTCCTGTATCTCGCGCAGATAACTACGGCTCGCCCACTCCACGAATCTTGCATCGCTGCGTCGTGGACAAATCACTCTCACATCCACACCACCCAAAGCAGCAGTCTTCAAAGCAAAGAGCACTGACTCGTTTGGAAGGAAATAAGGTGTTTCAAGATACAGGTATCTCTTGGCACCAAGGATGATGCGCACATATCCCTGTTGGATTTCCGGGTAAGGCGTGGTTGGTCCGCTTGTTACAACCTGAGCCAGACAGTTATTAGAAATATCCTCGCATCGTGGATAATACTTACGATCAGAAAGCAATGTGCGGTCAACGAAATACCAGTCAACCAGGAACGCTCTCTGCAAAGCATGGACACCTCCGCCAGTAACCCTTAGCATAGTGTCGCGCCACGATTGTCCGTCAGATCCCTGTACATAGCGTTGGGCAATGTTCATGCCGCCTATATATCCTACCCTACCGTCGATCACTATTATCTTGCGGTGGTTGCGATAGTTAACCTTGCTGGTAAACGAAGGGAACCTTACGGGCATAAACGACCTTACCTCGATACCTGCCTCACGCATACGTTCAAAGAAACGGTGATGCACATTCCAGCAGCCCACATCATCGTAAATAAGTCTCACCTCAACCCCCTGACTGCTCTTATCAATAAGAGCATCTGCAACAAGCGTTCCCAATGGGTCTTCGGCAAAAATATACATATCTATATGTATGTGCTCCTTGGCACGACCTATGTCCTCCATCAGCTCAGAGATAAACTGATAGCCATCAGTACAGATGTCAACAAGATTATCCTTAAATGGCAATGCCAAGTTCTGATTCACAAACAGGTCTATCAGCGGTTTGTGTTTGTCAGGCAGACGAAGGTTCTGCTGCTCGGCAAACTCCAGCATAGAACGCTTGGTGAGCTGATTCATCGAACGCTCACTAACATAACGCTCTCTGCGATGATTGATGCCAAAGAACAGATAAAACACTATACCAACCACAGGCACAAAGTATATCACCAGCGCCCATGCCATAGTCTTAGCGGGTTGGCGGTTATCCATCACCACATGAACTATGGCGATGACTACCAACACGTAGTAGACTATAAGTATAATGTTCAACCAGTTCATCTTCCCAGTTTCTTTGCCAACGCTTTATAGATACTGTCAACACGTGCCAACTCTTGCATGATTGACATATAGTCGTCCTTACAATTTTTCAATGCCGCCTTCAGTTCCTCAACTTTCTCTTTCAGACAATAGTAACGGAAGTCGAGCACCAGATGCTCTACATGCTGACGAAGTCCACCCTCGCGCTCCTTCATCTGGAAGCTCTTGCTTAGCTGATAAGGATCAACAGCCAGATGAGCAGCTACAGAACTTACTTCATAATCAGGATGGCGCATCAGATATTCCTCGGCCTTGAAATCTTCTTCGCCTATATGAGCCACTACCTCCTGCAGAATCTTGTTATAGACGGGATTACTGAAGCTAAGCCCATCAGAACCCAGATCGTAGTCGATAAACTGAGCCACAGAAAGGTTTATTGTCCCACCATCAGCAGTAGCAACGTTCTCATACATCACCTTTTCGCCATCGCGTACTATGGCCTTCATCAACATCTCTTCAAGCTGACTTATCTGCTCGTTGGTGGTGTGCAGACCAATGGCCATTGGCTTGCCTTCTTTCTCGCGTTGTATCGCTTCCTGGGCTTGTTCGCGACTATATTCCTTCTCTTTCTCCTCGCGGTCATGACTTATCATGCCGTTCATAGAGTTGAGCAGGGTTTCCTCTTTTATGCCAAGTCGGCGAGACAGCTGGGTGAGGTATTCATCACGCAGAAGTTGATCGTCGACTACCGATATACTCTTCACGATACCACCTATAGCCTCTGAGCGCTTAACAGGGTCGCTAACGTTCTCTACCGTAAGTTTGGTTTTAAACTCGATAAAGTCTTCAGCGTGTTCCTCAATATATGCCTTGAACTCTGCGGCTGTATGCTTGCGAGAGAAAGAGTCAGGATCGTCGCCATCAGGTAGCAAAAGCACCTTAACTTTCATACCCTCTGCCAACAACATATCGGTTCCTCGCATAGCTGCATGTATTCCTGCCTCATCACCATCATATAGCAGTATGATATTTGGTGTGAAGCGTCGCAACAGCTTTATCTGATACTTAGATAGCGCCGTACCAGAGTTGGCCACAACATTCTCCAGTCCGCATTGGTGCATGGCTATCACATCAGTATAGCCTTCAACCATATACACGCAGTCTTCCTTGGCTATGGCCTTCTTGCCTTGATACAGTCCGTAAAGCTCGCGTTCCTTGTGATAGATTTCCGAATCGGGCGAGTTTACATATTTCTGTTGGACACCCTTTGTACGAGCATCAAGCAGTCGTCCGCCAAAGGCCACAACCTTTCCGCTCACATTGAACCAAGGGAAGATAACTCGACCTGCGTAGCGGTCGTAAACGCCCTTCTCACCCTTGATGCATAGGCCCGTCTTTATAAGAAACTCCTCCTTATATCCTGCCTTCTTCGCAGCAAGGTCTAAGGCATCACGCTTACTCAGCGAGAAACCGAGATTAAACTTCTCGACAATATCATCGCGGATGCCTCGACTGCGGAAGTACTGACGCCCGATGGCCACACCATCAGGATCATTATTCAGCACATCCTTAAAGTAGTTCATCGCCCACTCGTTGACGATAAACATTGATTCGCGATCGCTCTGTTCCTGCCTCTCCTCGTCAGTAAGTTCCTTCTCCTGAATCTCGATGTTGTACTTCTTGGCCAACCATCGAAGCGCCTCAGGATAGGTTATCTGCTCATGCTTCATCAGGAAGTTGATGGCTGTTCCACCCTCACCACAAGAGAAGCACTTACATATCTGCTTGGTGGGCGACACCATAAACGATGGTGTCTTATCATCGTGAAACGGACACAAACCTTTATAGTTCACGCCCGATTTTCTAAGCGTAACAAACTCACTCACCACATCCACTATGTTCGTGGCATCGAGTATCTTGTCTATCGTCTCTCTGTCAATCATACCTTTATGGTTTCATAAAGACAAAGTAAACTGCTGCTACCAGACAAAGTGCCGCTGCTGCATGATTCCAATGCAACTCCTCGTGCTGGAAGATAAAGTTGGCGATAACCGCAAACACTACCAGCGAGATACACTCCTGAATCACCTTAAGCTGCACAAGATTAAACGGACCACCATTATCCACAAATCCTATGCGGTTAGCAGGAACCTGACAGCAGTACTCGAAGAAGGCAATCACCCATGAGAATGCTATCACAAGATATAGCGGCCAGTTGGTTGACACGCCCGACTGTTGCAGACGCAGATGACCATACCATGCAAATGTCATAAACACATTGCTCAGAATGAGCAGCAGGACAGTATAAATTCCGTTTGTCATTTCTTCAATATCTCAATAAACTTATCGGCTGCGAAATTACAAAAAAAATTCCAATCTACATCAAATAGATGTTTTTTTCTACAAAGAGCAGGAAAGTTTAAACGTTAATTCCGTAGTTTTGTTTTACCTCGGCCATTACAAATGTACTCTCAATGGCACTGATGTTCTGAATGTCGCCCAACTTATTGAGGACGAATTCCTGATATTGCTTCATATCGCGCGCACGTACTTTTAATAGATAGTCGTAAGCACCCGAAGTGTTGTAACACTCGGTAACCTCTGGTATGCGCATGATGCGACGCGTAAAAGAGTCGGCCATCTCGTGGTTAATCTGCTGTAGCTTGACCTTACAGAAAACCAACAAACCTTGGTTCAATTTCTCTGGGTCGAGGATGGCTACATACTTCTTTATATACCCTTGACGCTCCAAACGTTTTTGGCGTTCAAAAACGGGTGTTGGGGTCAAATGAACGGCATCGGCCAACTCTTTTGTGGTCAATTTAGCGTTTTTTTGCAGCGTTTTCAGTATCTGCAGGTCGGTTTCATCTAGGATTTCTGCCATATCTTGGAATTTTATTCTGTTAGGGGGCTCAAGAAGAGCCTGAATTGGAAAGTTATTCTTTATCGGCTGCAAATATAGGTATATTTTCTGAATTAAGCAAGAAATTTGGTAGATTTTTCTAAACTCCGTACCTTTGCCGTCGAATTCAAGATTCGACAGCGAGTACAGGCGGCGCCTCAGCAATTCGAATAAATTCGATTGTATTCGGCTTGCACTGTCCTTGCACAAAAAAAAGAAATAGGTAAAAACATTATTAATTAAAAAGAAAGGAATAAAGTTATGAGTACAAGAAAGAATTATCGTTTCGAGACTTTGCAACTGCATGTAGGCCAGGAACAGGCCGACCCCGCTACTGATGCACGTGCCGTGCCCATCTATCAGACCACAAGTTATGTGTTCCACAACTCAAAGCATGCTGCCGATCGTTTCGGACTTCGCGATGCTGGTAATATCTACGGTCGACTGACCAACTCTACTCAGGGTGTGTTCGAGGATCGCGTAGCAGCACTCGAAGGTGGTGTAGCAGGACTTGCAGTTGCCAGTGGTGCTGCCGCTATTACTTACGCTCTGCAAAACATTGTACAGGCAGGCGACCATATCGTTGCAGCCGACAACCTGTATGGTGGTTCTTATAATCTCATTACACATACACTGGCCACACAGGGCATTACCAACACTATTGTTAATGTTAACGACCTGGCTGCTCTCGAGGCTGCTATCAAGCCCAACACAAAAGTAGTATATGCCGAGACCTTCGGTAACCCAAATAGCGACGTGCTCGATTTGGAAGGCGTGGCTGCTGTAGCGCACAAACACGGCATCCCATTCATCGTAGATAACACCTTCGGTACTCCATATCTCATCCGCCCATTGGAGCACGGAGCTGACATCGTAGTTCACTCGGCTACCAAGTTCCTTGGTGGACACGGAACCTCACTGGGTGGTGTTATCGTTGATGGTGGTAAGTTTGACTGGAAGGCTAATCCTGAAAAATTCCCCACGCTGGCTAAGCCCGATCCATCATACCATGGTATCGTATTTGCCGATGCTGTAGGTGCTGCCGCTTACGTTACACGTATCCGTGCCGTCATCCTCCGCGATACCGGTGCTACACTGTCGCCATTCAACGCATTCATCCTGTTGCAGGGGGTTGAGACACTAAGCTTGCGAGTAGAGCGCCACGTAGAGAACGCGCTTAAGGTAGTTGACTTCCTAGCTAACCATCCAAAGGTAGCTAAGGTTAATCATCCTGCACTGGCAAGTCATCACGACCATGCTTTGTACAACAAGTACTTCCCACAGGGTGGTGGTTCTATCTTCACTTTCGAGATTAAGGGCGGACAGGAAGAAGCCTGGAAGTTTATCGATGCCCTGCAGATCTTCTCACTGCTGGCTAACGTAGCCGATGTAAAGAGTCTGGTTATCCACCCATATACCACTACTCACTCACAGCTGAGTCCTGAGGAGCTGGCTGAGCAGCACATCACGCCATCAACCATCCGCTTGAGTATCGGTACAGAACACATCGACGATATTATTGCCGACTTGTCACAGGCGTTTGACCAAATTTAACGGGAACGGGGAGTAAAATCCCCGTTTTTCAACAATATACCAAACGTTTGGTATAGAGAATGCCACACAAAAGGGATTGTGAGATTATAAAAAAAGTCGTACCTTTGCACCGTGGTTATTTAAATATCACAAAGAGAGAGAATTTATTTGTTATTAATTTTATAAAATGGTAAGGATTATGAGTAAAATCGCAAAACAGCTGACAGAGCTCGTCGGCAACACTCCACTTCTTGAGCTCAACAAGTATTCACAGGCAAAGGGTCTTGAGACTCCTGTTATTGCCAAGGTAGAATTCTTTAATCCTGGCGGCAGCGTTAAGGATCGTATAGCATTGGCTATGATTGAAGACGCTGAAGCAAAAGGCATCTTGAAGCCAGGAGCAACCATTATCGAACCAACCTCTGGAAATACGGGCGTAGGACTGGCACTGGTATCAGCCGTCAAGGGCTATCACTTAATCCTTACCATGCCTGAAACCATGAGTGTAGAGCGCCGTAACCTTGTAAAAGCATATGGTGCTGAGGTACGACTCACTTCTGGTAAAGACGGTATGCCAGGCGCCATCCGCGCTGCAGAGGAGCTGCGCGATTCAATCCCTGGTGCAGTAATCCTGCAGCAGTTTGAGAACGGAGCAAACCCCGCCAAGCACTATGCCACAACAGGTCCTGAGATCTGGCGCGATACCGATGGAAAAGTTGACATTTTCATTGGTGGTGTAGGTACTGGCGGAACAATCTCTGGTACAGGAAAATTCCTAAAGGAGCAGAATCCAAACGTAAAGATTATTGCTGTAGAGCCAAAGTCAAGCCCAGTGCTGAATGGCGGTCAGAGCGGTCCTCACAAGATTCAGGGTATCGGTGCAGGTTTTATACCCAAAACCTACGATGCAACAGTTATTGACGAGGTGTTCGACGTTGAGAACGACGATGCCATCCGCACAGGTCGTGAGATTGCTCAGCAGGAAGGTCTGCTGGTTGGAATCTCGGCAGGTGCAGCACTGTATGCTGCTACCGAGGTAGCTAAGCGCCCAGAGAACAAGGGTAAGAAGATTGTTGTACTGCTGCCTGATACAGGTGAGCGCTACCTGAGCACAGTTCTCTATGCTTTTGAGGATTATCCACTTTAAGAATAAAACAAAGAGAGAGAGTTTTTATGGCCCGGTGCTGTTGCAAGCATCGGGTTTTTATTGCACAAAAAACCAGATTTGTGCACATTTAGACTAATTTTGTGCATTTTATTTGGCTGTATGCATAAAAAACACTACCTTTGCAGCCGATTTTGAAATTTCATTCACATTATTAATAAATATGGCTTTAAAGATTGTTGTGCTGGCCAAGCAAGTGCCAGACACCCGAAATGTGGGTAAGGACGCAATGACTGCCGAAGGCACCGTAAACCGTGCTGCCCTGCCCGCCATCTTCAATCCAGAAGATTTGAATGCCCTGGAGCAGGCCCTTCGCCTGAAGGAGCAGAACCCAGGCTCAACAGTAGGTATCCTCACGATGGGTCCTCCACGTGCAGGTGAAATCATCCGTCAGGGACTTTATCGTGGCGCTGATACAGGTTGGTTGCTTACCGACCGTCTCTTCGCTGGTGCTGATACCCTCGCTACTTCTTATGCTCTGGCTACTGCCATCAAGAAAATTGGCGATGTAGACATCGTTATCGGTGGTCGTCAGGCTATCGACGGTGATACCGCTCAGGTAGGTCCTCAGGTGGCTCAGAAGCTTGGCCTCAACCAGGTTACTTATGCTGAGGAGGTTCTTTCAGTTAAGGATGGCAAGGCAACTATCAAGCGTGTGATTGATGGTGGTGTTGAGACTGTTGAGGCTCCTCTGCCAGTAGTTATCACCGTTAACGGAAGTGCAGCTCCATGTCGTCCACAGAACGCTAAGCTGGTTATGAAGTTCAAGCGCGCTACATGTCCTATGGAGCGTCCTGCTGAGGGTACTGCTTACGACTATCTGTACGATGAGCGCCCAGAGCTTACACTAAACCAGTGGAGTGTTGCCGATGTTGATGGCGACGTAAACCAGTGCGGTCTGAATGGCTCGCCCACAAAGGTTAAGGCTATCAAGAACATCGTGTTCCAGGCTAAGGAGTCGAAAACTTTGACGGCTTCAGATGCTGATATTGAAGGTATGATCAAAGAATTGTTGGAAGAGAAAATCATTGGATAAGAGATATGAATAACGTATTTGTATATTGCGAAATTGAAGGTACTCAGGTACAGGAAGTATCTCAGGAGCTGCTGACCAAGGGTCGCAAGCTCGCCAATGAACTGAACGTAGAGCTCCATGCCATTGTTGCCGGTACTGGCATCAAGGGTAAGGTTGAGGATCAGATTCTGCCTTATGGCGTTGACAAGCTGTTTGTCTTCGATGCTAAGGACCTGTTCCCTTATACCTCAGCTCCCCACACTGATATTCTGGTTAACCTCTTCAAGGAGGAGCAGCCACAGATCTGCCTGATGGGTGCTACCGTTATCGGTCGCGACCTCGGTCCACGTGTATCATCATCACTGACTTCTGGTCTGACTGCTGACTGCACAGAGCTTGAGATTGGTCCTTTCGAGGATAAGAAGAACAACAAGACATACGAGAACCTGCTTTATCAGATTCGTCCTGCTTTCGGTGGTAACATCGTAGCTACTATCGTTAACCCCGACCACCGTCCACAGATGGCTACTGTACGCTCTGGCGTTATGCAGAAGGCTCTGTACGATGGCGAGTGCCGCAAGGAGGTTGTTTATCCTGAGGTAAGCAAGTATGTAAGCCCCGAGGCTTTCGTAGTAAAGGTTCTGGATCACCACGTAGAGGCTGCTAAGCACAACCTGAAGGGTGCACCTATCGTAGTAGCCGGTGGTTACGGTATGGGCTGCAAGGAGAACTTCGACCAGCTGTTCGAGTTGGCAAAGGTTCTGCATGGTGAGGTTGGTGGTTCTCGTGCCGCTGTTGATGCTGGCTGGTTGGATCACGACCGTCAGATTGGTCAGACTGGTGTTACCGTTCACCCCAAGGTGTACATCGCCTGTGGTATCTCTGGACAGATTCAGCACATCGCTGGTATGCAGGATTCTGGTATCATCATCTCTGTTAACAGCGATCCCGATGCTCCTATCAACAAGATTGCCGACTACGTGATTGTTGGCACCGTTGAGGAGGTTGTTCCAAAGCTGATCAAATATTATAAGCAGAACTCAAAGTAAGATGAAAGCTTTAGATTACTTCCTCATTGTCTGCATGATTGCGCTACTCTGTGTAGCCTATTATTTGGTTACAATAGACCATTTTAAAACCGCTGGCATAATAAACCTCTGTGCTTATGTTGGTAGCGTTGTTTTAAGTGCAAGAATAGGAGGAAGAATATATAAGAAGAATCAAGAAAACAAATAAGAAATTATGGCAAACTATTATAGCGATCATCCTGAGATCGGGTTCTACTTGAACCACCCCCTGATGGCTCGTATCGTTGAGCTGAAAGAAAAGGGTTTCGCTGATGCGAAAGAATATGACTACGCTCC
>Ga0256405_10007402_pt1 | contig 16588 bp, 16 predicted proteins | sample RumenRJG_02DNA_FD_189096 | JGI IMG/M metagenome (GOLD analysis project Ga0256405, IMG submission 189096) | Bovine rumen microbial communities from Lethbridge, Alberta, Canada - RJG_02 | ecosystem: Host-associated > Mammals > Digestive system > Stomach > Rumen | place: Canada: Alberta...
TATTGATTATTACAATAATGAAAGACCAAGTTATGCTTTAAATTATAAAACCCCAATTCAGTATAAAACTGAATCAGGGTTCTAATGTGTCTTTTTATTAACTGTCTACTTTTACTTGACTAGTATAAATAAGAGTGTGTTTTTTATTCATCTTCTGTGTAATAATGACTGTTATAATAATTATAATAACTTCTTTTATTATAATTTACTTTATTTAAAATAACGCCATCAATTTTTATATTAGCTTGATTAAATAACTTTTTAGCTTTTTCTAAATTTTCCATTTTTGTTTTTTTAGCAGATACAGTTATTAAATTCACATCACTTAATGTTGCTAAAATAAGTGCATCACTTAAACCTACAACTGGAGCACAATCTAAAATTATTAAATCATATTTTTTCTTTAATGCATTTAATAATTTTTTATTAGTTTCACTTCCTAATAATTCAACAGGATTAGGAGGTGTAGGTCCAGTTGGTAAAATATCTATATTATCATCAAATGTTGGAAAGATATACTTACTAAAATTAATATTATTATTATAATTTAAAATTAAGTTTGTATATCCTCCAGTAGATATATTCATTATTTCAAAAATTTCATGTTGTCTACCTCTTCTTAAGTCAGCATCAATTAATAAAACTTTCTTTCCTTCTTGAGCATAAGCAATAGCTAAGTTTGCTGTTACAAAACTTTTTCCATCACCAGCCTCAGGTGAAGTATTAACAATTATCTTTATTTCTTTATCATTCAAAGAAGAGAATCCAATATTCGTACGTATACTTCTTATAGACTCTGCAAAAAAGGATTTTGGACTTTTTAATAAAACTAAATCATCTTTCATACTCTAATTACTCCTTTCTTGCCTTTGGCACAGAACCAATTACAGTCAATCCTAGTTTCTTTTCAATTTCTTCACTGGTTTTAATACTAGTATCAAAATAGAAAATTATAAATAATACACCTAAAGAAACTACAATACCAATAAGAACATATATTATATTATCTTTAACATAATTAACATTATATGGAGTTTTAACATTAGTAGCCTCATCTAATATATTAACGTTGTTTAATTTATAAAAATTATTAACTTCAGTAACAAATACATTAGCAATTTCATTAGCTGTAATTGTTGCCATTTTTGGATTTTTATCAGAAACATAAATATTTATAATTTCTGTATTTTCAACTGATGTTACTTCAATTCTATTTTTTAATTCAGTATATGAAATATCTAAATCTAAATTTTTTATAACTTTGTTTAGAACAGTTTTTGACTTAGCGATTTCCGAATAAGTTCCAACTAAGTTCTTATTTAATTGCTGCTCACTACTGTTATAAACTTCATTTCCATCTCCATTTTTTTCACTAACTAAAACTAATGATACATTAGTCTTATACATTGGAACTCTTGTAATTATTGTATATACATTTCCAACAATAACTGCAAAAAAGACTGCTAAAATTATCCAAATGATTTTTCCTTTTAAATAATCAAATAATTCTTTTAAATCAATCTCTTCCATTAATTAAACACTCCCCTTCGTGAATAAAACATTAAAGATTATAACATAATAATTATTATTTTTCAATAATTATATTTATTTTTAAAGAAATTAATACGATTTTTTATTCTTTCTTTTCCCAATATTTTCATAATACTAAATAAATCTGGTGATTTTAATCTTCCCGTAACCATTACTCTTATTGCTTCACATATATCACCAACATGACCTTTATAACTATCAGGATCTTTTTTATAATCTTTTGGACTGCTTGCATATCCATTATCAGAAGCAAACTCTCTTACTTTATTAAACCACTCTTCATTAGTAACATTTAAATCCAAATAATTATCAATATAATCAATAACTAAATCAATATCATATTCCTTTTCACTTTCACATTTAGAATAATTTTCTTTTTCAAATAATTCATCTATTGCATAAGAAAACTCTTCTTTAACATCACTATATTTAGCAATATCTTTTCTAGGTCTAGGACCGTCCTTTTCTATAGATAAAAATTTAATCATATCATCCTTATTATCTTCTAATAATTTTGCATATTCTAAGTCATGCTTATTTGCCCAAACAAGAGTTTCATTATAAACATCTTCACCACTCTTACGAGAAAAATAAGTTTTTGATATATTGTTTAATTTATCTAAATCAAACAAAGTTCCACCAACTGCCATTTTATCAAAAGAAAAAGTAAAATCATCAATACTCTTTTCTGAGTTATTTAAATACCACTCTTCAAAATTAGAATTTAATATTGTTGCTAAATACAATTTAACAGCGTCAATTGGAATGCCAACTTCATCATAATAAGATACTTTAGCCTCAGGATCTTTTCTTTTTGATAATTTTCTAATTCCACCATCATCCTTTTTAGTAATTGGTGCAGTGTGAACATATTGAGGTCTATCAAAACCTAATATATCAAATAATTGAATGTGAAGAGGAATAGAAGACACCCATTCATCACCTCTAATAACATGAGTAGTATGCATTAAATGATCATCAATAACATGAGCTAAATGATAAGTAGGTGTTCCATCTTTTTTTAATAAAACAAGATCCATATCATTTTCAGGAAATTTAATTTTACCTTTAACTAAATCTATAAATTCCACTTCATTTTTACTATTACCAGGTGATTTAAGTCTAATTACGTATTCTTCATTATTATTTAATTTTTCCTTAATTTCTTCAAGAGATAAATCTCTATCAACTGCATATACACCATAAATACCAAGTTTTGTTTTATTAATTTCTTGTTCTTCACGAATTGCAGCAATCTCCTCTTCAGTCATAAAACAAGGATAAGCATATCCTCTAATAATTAAATCTTTAACATATGTCTGATATATTTCTGTTCTTTCACTTTGAATATAAGGGCCATATTCTCCTCCAACAATACTACTCTCATCAGGTACTATATCAAAAGCATCTAAATCACTAAATATTCCATCGATACCATTTTCAATACTTCTCTTTTGATCAGTATCCTCTATTCTCAAATAAAATATACCATCAGATTGCTTAGCAAAAACACTATCACAAAAAGAACCAAACAAACTTCCCATATGTACAAATCCAGTTGGACTAGGTCCAAATCTAGTAACCATTGCACCTTCTTTTAATTTTCTCTCAGGATACATTTTTTCATAATAATCCCTATCATGTTTAATATTTGGAAATAATAACTCTGCTAATTCAATTCTTTCATCGTTGCTCATAAATCCACCTCTTTTATATTAAAAAAATTATTAATAAATTGGCTGCCCTAGTAAGATTCGAACTTACGCGTAATGGAGTCAGAGTCCACTGCCTTACCGCTTGGCTATAGGGCAATTTCAATAACCATTTTACTATATTATCATATTTTTTTAAAGTAAAAAAAGAAAAAAATGACAATAAGTCATTCTTAAAATCTATTTCTTCTTGTTGGTGTATAACTATTATCATAGTCATTTCCATACATTCCACTCATCATCATTCTTCTTCTTCGTTCATTTTCCTTTTTCTTCTTTATTGCAATAACAGTTCCACATGCAGCACCTAAAATTCCAATTAAAGCTCCTGAACCAATTAATATTTCTTTAGTTCCAATTTTAACTTTTACTTTTTCATCAGAAGAAATATCTTTTGCATCAGAAGATTCACCATTTACATCTGAATCAACCTTATCATTATTCTTTTCTTCAATCTTAGTTGCATAGTCTGGTAAATAAGTTGCAACATGAGAATTATGTTTATCCTTAGAAGCAATATCGTCATAATTAATTGATTCTTTATACCAATCTAACTCATCTGTATTGCCTTCTCTAATATAGTCTGCTGCATATTTAGTCAAGAAAGAAATTGAAACAACTTTATGACCGTTTTCATCATAAGTCTCACTTGACTCTTGAATTTTCTTAGTAAAATTATCCATCCAAGTCGCATCTACATAGTAAGGTTCACCATCAATTCTTATTAAATTCCAAGCATGATTATCACTTAATACAAAGAAAGAATTTTGCGCCACATCAAGTCTATCCATTAATGCCTCAACAAGTGCAGCATAATTACCACATATCGCACTATTCTTATATAATGAACCATAAAGTCTTCCATCTTCATAGAATTGAGAAGCCTTTTCACCAGTATCAGTATTATTCGCAACCATTTTAGATACTTCCTCATCATATGAAAGATTTTCCATAACATATATTAATATTGCATTCATCTTATCCTCAGTAGAAGAATCTTTACTTACATCAAGCTTTGAAACTATTTCATCTAATTTACTTGAAGCATCAAGATATTTATTTTTAGCATTTTCATCAGAAAACTTAATAGTTACCCCCTTACTAATAAGAGAATTATACTCAGAACTATTAAGATATACTGCCATATCATATGGCTCACAAGCAGATAAATCCAAAACTTTTAAATTATCTAATTTACTAAAATCTATATCATAATTAACTCCACCTATTAATTCTAGTTCTTCAAGTTTATTTAATTCTTCTTCGCATCCTGGTGATAATAAATAATTATCTGTTAATGTAATTTTTTTAATTGAATCAGATTTACCAATAAAAGACAACGAATCTTTATCAAGAGTACTATATTTATCTATTCTACTCATTATATTAACATTAACCAATGATTTAGAATAAGCCAAATCCTTTAATATATCTAATTTATCTGTGTCTATAAATATAAATAGTGTTTCTAAATTATTAAAATATTTCAAAAACTCCAATGAATTAACTTGGTCATTTATCTCTAGTGTAAGAAATGATATTTTGTCCAAATCACTTGAGTTAATTGACTCACCAGGATTCTTCCCAAGTTTAAATGCTATGTCATCAGAGATAGCCTCTGGAATATTAACTTCTTGATTATCTATATTCCACATAATTGAAGAATTTTCAACCTCTGAAGCTTTCGCAACAGTAGATATTGAACCAGAATACAAAGAAATAGCTAATAATGCTCCAGCAACCCCTATCGAAAATCTTTTTAACGGTTTTTTTACTTGTTCAAATTTTATTTTTTTATGTGACTTATCTACTTCTAAACTCATTTTACAATCTCCTTAAATATAACATTACAAAGTTTATACTCTTCATCTGAAAGATTAGTATTTAATTCACTAACATTATCCTTAAATTTGGCTAAATAATAATGAGATTTATCAAGCTCACAATAAATAATATATTTATAATCATAACCATCTAAATCAAATATACTAACAACTTCCATTTTTTTCTCATTATTATTATCATCGCTTATATATACATAATCCATAATAGCCTCCTACAATAAAAATAACATAAAAATAAAAAAGCGTCTATATTAGACGTATTATTAATTATTATATTTTTTTATAAGAGCTTTTATTTTTTTTCTTTCTTCTTTGGCCTTTCTTCTATCAGTTTTAACCAAACCATAATGAGATAATAATTCATTATATTTTGAAACTTCATCAGATTCCATAGTATTTAAATCTGATAAATATTCATAAAACAACATAGAGTACTCATCTTTATTTACACCTAAGTGGCCTCTTAAATAATCCTCTATATCTTCTGAACTTGCTTTTAAACTATCTAATGTCTGATATCTTCTTTTATTATCCTTTTCCAAACTAGTATTACATTTAAAAAACACTGGAACTTTTTTAGTCATATAATATACATGCTCTGAATCAGAATATGCATCTAAACTCTCAGTAATAGCAGCAATTTCCTTTCCTGTTATTAATTCTCTAAAATGACCAAATAATGTTTTATATACAATAACATGTCCTAAATCTTTAAGACAAGAATTATTAATAATATCAATCATATCAGAACTTCTCATATCACCTTCCGTATTTCTAGTTGTATCAAAATCAATTCCCGATAAACGAACTTTATAAAATTTTCTATTTAGCATATTTAAACCTCCCGAAACAAATTAATAAAGAGATTATAACTCTCTTTAAAATAATATACAATAATTTTTACCTTTTTATACCTAATTTCTCATCTGCCATCTTATGAAGCACATTTCTTATATCATTTATAAATGATTGATAATTACTAGAAAAATGATTTAACCTATCACCCTTAGTTCGACAATCAGATACTATTGTATTATATTCTTGTTCTTCAACAAATTTTTTGTTTGCGTAAGCTTCATCACCTTTTTCAAGTGCCCATTTTCTTTTTTGATTATATCTTTCTATTTCTTTATCAGTCTCATCCTTTTTTTCAGATAAAAATAAAATCGCATCATTTAACTCAGTAATTGTCATTCCATTAATTAAATCTCTATATGTTTGATCAACATTGGCTAGTAATCCCTCTAACTGATACAGTTCTTTCTTTGTAAGTTCCATATCTTCTTTACTTTTTCTCGAAGAATAATTAATTGTTTCTTCATCTTTATTGTTAGAATAGCCATCAATAATTTTAACTAACTTCATATAACGATCATTAAATTCAATATAATTATCAATAACAGATAATAACTTCATATATATCACCCCATAAAAAAATTATATCATACTTTTTAAATAAAATATAATTTAATAAAAAAAAGACTTTATTCAAGTCATTTTAGTTAACTCGATGAGTTCGAGTAATTTACATATTGGTAGCGCCGGAGAGATTCGAACTCACGACCTATCGGGTATGAACCGATTGCTCTAGCCAACTGAGCTACAGCGCCATTTGAAAGTTGCATATTAATAATAACAAAAATTATTATAAAATGCAACATTTTTTTAATTATTTCCTTTTCTTAATACTTTCTTATATTGTTTTGGATTATCAACGGTATCTTTTTCTAATATTATCTCCTTATATTTTCCAAGATTTGTATATGCATCTTCATATGCTTTCCATGTTGATTCGTCAACAACAGTACTAAGCCCTCTAGCACCAGTTTTTCTATCAATTGCCCTTTCAGCAATTGCGTTAATATAGTCATCTCCAGGAGTAAGTTTTACGCCTAATTTCTTAAATAACTGTTCTTGTATTTTTATTGCTGATTCATCAGATTCAAGTAAAATTCTTTTTATAGATTCTACATCTAAATCATTAAGTTTAACAACAGCAACACGACCCATAAATTCATTAGGCATTTTAGCTTTTTTAATAAAGTCCTCTGTACTAACAGGTTTATCCTTACCATTTTCATTAACATCTTTATCAAAGCCAATAACATTTTTATTTTTACTTAAATCTTTATAAACATCTTCAAATGCACCACCAAATATTATAGTCATTTTACTAGTATCAATATTAACAGTTTCACATACCTTTTTTGTATCAACACGTGCTTGATATACAGAACCCTCAATAAAAGGAAGTAATGTATTCAAAACACCTTTTCCAGAAACATCTTCTTTTTTTTCAGATCCTTTTTTATCTATTTCATCAATAAATACAATTGCAGATTCTGCTTTGTTTTTATCTTTACCACATGATATATATAGTTGCCATAAATACTCCTCAATATCCATACCAACATATCCTGGTACAGTCAATTGTGTAGAATCAATTTTTAAAAATGGTTTATTTAAATTTTTTGCAATCAAAGACATCATTAAAGTTTTACCTACACCTGATTCTCCAGTTAGAAGTAACCCTCTCCTTTTCTCTCTAGGATCTTGTTCTTTTCTAACAATTTCAGTTAATACTCTTCTTAAAGGTTCATCTTGAGCAATTAATGTTTTAGTAATAGTTTTATACAAATTATCTATATTAATATAATTTGATGGTAAACGAACAACATTACTATCTTGAACTGTTGAACTTACTTTATTTTTAGATTCACCGCTTTGACTAGCATCAATTTGAATATCAATAGTCTCTAATAAACTATCAATATCATCTTTCTTATTCTTATACTTTTCACTTATTTCTCTTAATTTTGCCAAAGAATATTTACCATTAATAATTCCCAACATAATTGAATTAATTAATTCTCGATCTCTATCTTCATCAGATAATTCTTCATCATAATCATCTTTAGCATGAGCAGGCTTATAATCTTCATTAGAATCATAATCATTTTTTTCATCTTTTGGAGATGCTTGTTTACTAATTGGAGGAACTTTATCATCAGAAAAAGCCTTATCAACAGTTTCTCTTAACTCATTTTTTAATTTTTCAAATTCAATCGGTATTAAAAAAGTAATCCCATCTCCTAAAGTAGAAACATAATATAGTTGTCTTTTAGCACCATAATTATACATAGATATTGCTCTTCTTAGCGATTGTACTCCCAAACGTTCACAAATTTCATCAACAGGAACCGCAGCATAATAAGCATCATTAACCTCTGACATCATTAAAGAAGTATCCATCATTGATATATATTCAACACCATTTCTATCTTTGAAGATTTTAGTTTTCTTATCAACATATCCTATTTCTGGATGACTTACTGTATATATACAATCTCCATCTTTTGCATATATTCTATTCATTATTAAAGCTACATATTTTTTATTATCCATATTAATCCCCCGATGTTGTTATTATAATAAAAGAAAAAGAATTAGTAAACTAATTCTTAAAGTTTTTTACTAAATTTTCAAAAACAAGTCCCTTTTCTTCAAAATTCTTATATTGATTATAACTAGCAGCTGCAGGAGACAATAAACAAGCCATATCATCTTTAGTGTTTTTTATACTTATATCAACTGCTTCATCTAAAGTATTTACAAAGAATACATTTTTATTAATTAACATCTTTCCAATATAGTATCCAGTCTCAGGCATACATATAATATTTCTAATAGTACTTTTATTAAGATAATCAATAAAATCTTCATAAGAAATACCTCTATCTAATCCACCTATAATTAATGTATCAACATTATCAATAGATTGAATAGCACTTATAGTAGCCTCAGGAATAGTCGCAATCGTATCATTATAAAAATTAATATTATGATACTTACCAATATATTCCATTCTATATTTCAATCCCCTAAATTTAGAAATAGTATTATAAGCCATAGAAAAATCTAAATTAAGTATTTTACAAACTCCAAGAACAAACATAATATTCTTTAAGTTAGCATCACCAAGTAATAATCTCTCTTTATCTTGATAAACAATTTCTCCATCTATATAAATATCTTTATCTTTAATTCTAATAGAATTAGAAGAAATAGCCTCAAAATCAAATCTTACAGTATATTTAATCCCCTTATAAGTATCATCTATATATTTATTTAAATAATCATTATCAGAAGAATATATACAATAGTCACTACTACTTTGATATTTAAAAATATTAAGTTTATTATTATGATACCTTTGAATATTCCCATCATGATCTAAATGATCCTGATACAAATTAAGAATAATTCCAATATGTGGACTAGTTTTAATGAATTCTAATTGATGAGAACTCATCTCCACTACTAAAATCGAATCTTTATTATATAATTCTACTTCATCAAAAACAGGTACACCAATATTACCAATCAAATAAACATTATCTCTTTGATTTCTTAAAACTTCATATATTAATGACGAAGTAGTAGATTTTCCCTTAGTACCAGTAACTCCAATTACATTATCACTAAACACTTCAAGTAATAATTCTAATTGAGAAGTAATATTATCTTTAAATAAACTAATATCAATATCTTTTAACGGTATTCCAGGAGATTTAATAATTAAATCGTAATCATTGAGATTATCCAAATATTTATCTCCAATTATTACATTAACATTTTTATCATCTAATTCAATAGAATATTTATCTAAAATAGTTAATTTCATATCAGGAAAATATTTTCTAATAAAATTATAAGTAGACTTTCCCTCTCTTCCAAATCCAAGTATTGCGATTTTTTTATCTTTTAATTTTTCTAATATTACTCTATACATATTTATCAAGCTCTTTTCTAACTAAATCATCATAATATTTATCAATATTATTTTCAGTATTATATTTTTCAATCAAACTACCATCTAATTCTAATTCATAATTGTCTTTATAGTATTTTAATAAATATGGCAATTCATCTAATTTATTAATAACTAAACTAATCGCATATCTTGCTTCTTCATAAGTACCTACACAATCAAAAGGCTTATTATCAGAATAACCTATTATTTCCTTAAAAACATCTAATAAATCTTCTCGATTATATAAATCATCCCCAAAAATAGAAATAAGTTCTTCTCTATCCAAAAATGGACTAAGAATAATGTAAATAAACAAACACTTAGGACAATTGCAACACCATTTCCAAGGATTTTTCTTACTTCCCTCATTACAACTTCTAAATACTTTATGATATTTTTTATAATGTGAAAACAACCTCGCAATATTAAATTCTGATAAACCTCTAAGTAAACTAAAATAATTAATATTTAGATTAATCTTACTCATATAATTCGAAAAATCACTTTCAAATTCATAAGTTTTTGAATATTGATGATTTATACCAGTACCTAAAACAGTCGATTCATTTGCACTTGATTCATTAGAAAGAATAATATTACTCTTACCATTTAAGTAAGCAACTAAATATGAAATAAAAGCAACTACTGATGAGAAAGGTATATGTCCATTCAAAAAACCTTTATTATTAAGATTAATTATTTTGTTATCCAATACTCTTTGAACCTTTATTATTTGATCATCACTATATCCTGCAACTCTACAACATTCAACATTTACATCTTTTGGATTAATTATTAAACAAGAATTATTTTTCTCATTTTTTAATAACTCCAAGGAAACACAAGAGTCCTTTCCACCACCAACACATATTAAATTACCAGAACCAGTGTATTCATTTTGAGGTAATTTTTCTTCATTACATCTACACTTAAACTCAAATAATTCATCAAAAGAAATATCAATATTATTTCTATATAATAATTCACCTAATCCTTTGAAATACAATTTTTTAAAGAATCTTATTCCATCTTCATTAATATATCCTGCATCGATAATAACATTTCTAGAACAAGTACTCTTTAAATAGTTAACTGCTTCTATCAATCCAATATTAAATATCAAATATTCAAGATAATCCTTATCATAAGATTTTTTAATATATTCACCTGGAATAATAATCTTATGATTAAATACTTCTAATCCAGGAATTTCATAAATAAAATCTATATTCAAATTATCATCAATATTATAAGAAAAAGATTTATAAATAAAATCAGGATATTTTTTTCTATAATTTAAAAATTTACTATTCATAAAACCATCCTATCTATAATTAACATTATTATTAAACTTTTCTACAATAAACATTATTTTTCTAGATACCTTTCTAATCTTACCCAAAGTAATAGACTTAAACCATTTCCTTTCAGAATATTCATATTCTAAATCATATATTTCATTAAGTAATTTTATTAATTCTTTATATGTTCCATCTTTTCCTATTATATCATCAAACCATTTAGTAATATTATAAACATCTCCAACTAATCTTAGATTAGCAAGTGTATTAATAAACGTTCTATTCTCAAGTATTTGACGACATACATAACTCTCTAAATAATATGAATTTGAATTATATTTATGATTTGTTTCACTATTAATCGCATAAATAGTATTAGAAATATTATTATTTTCATCAAAAGACTTAATTATATTAATTACCTCTTCTGTTTGTTTAGTATTAATAATTTCTTCTAGTACATAAGAAGGATCTTTTCTAACAAATGATATTGGATCTTTCTTATAAACTCTATAAGTAAGTCCAGTTCTTAAATAAACATAATTCTTTGTAATTTTAATTTCTTCTCTATATGAGTTAACTGCGTGATTAAACTCATGTACTAAGTTATCTAATAAATCAATCAGTGATATTTTATTATAATTTTGAATAACCATAAATTTAACAGTTGAATATTCACCATTTAAATAAATAGGTCTAGAAGAGAAAAATGCTTTAACATACTTATCCTGTTTATCACTCTTAACAATTCTTATATCTTTAAAAGTATTAAGAATCAAACTCTCATTTTTCATTCCATATTTAATAATAAAAGCAGGTATAATAATATATAATAAATGTCTTATATTATCATCATAGTCATACTTTTCACTTATCTGATCAATAAAATCTTTCTCTTTTTCAATCACAAGATTAGAATCCATATTATCACCATAATAATTATATCATACATCTAGTATTTACACATATATCATTTCATGTTAGAATATAAACTCACAAAAGGAGGCATAAATATGGAAAAAATTGTACCAAATGGAACAGAAGTATTAATATTTAACTATGTACTAAATAGAGGCCCAAAACTAGATGAAGAAAGATTTACAAGAGGTATAATATTAAGTAGTGAAATTTTAGAAGAACCATCAATATATGGAGATTCATCTAAAATGAGATTTTATAAAGTATTAGGTGAAGATAATGAAATATACTATGGAACATATGATGTTGCTAATAAAGGAAGTCACTACTTTCGAAGTATTGAAGACCATATAAATCATGTCAGAAATAAAATTATATCAAACAGTAAAACAATCAATAGATTAAATGAAGATAATATAAAACTATTTGACCTTATAACAGATTTAAGTAAAATTGTTTATGAAAAACATGAAATTGAATTAAGCCCAACAGAGTACTTAGGAGAAGGAGAATCTATTATAAAATTCAAATCATTAGATGAAAAAGTAACTACTCTAGCAGATTTAAATGTTAAAAGATATAGAAGAAATAATTTAATTAAAAATAATAATAAATAAAGAAAATAAAATAAAAACATTTTCTTTTTTTATACATTTTTTTACACCTCTCTATTTAATAAAAAATATATTATAAATAATCTATGATACACTTAAACCAAAAGAAGAATATATTTTATGAGAGGTTTAATACATGAAAAAAATAATTAAAATAATATATTTACTTGTTATTATTATTTTTATAACTGGATGTGAAGCGTTCCCCGAGAGTAAGAAAGAAGACCGTATTGGGATGACAAATGAAATGAAAAAGCTAAATATTATATCAAAGGATTTCAAACAAATCGATATTGAAACACACTGCAGTTGGTCTATGGAATGGTGTGCATGTTCAAATACATATATATTCGAAGACTCAAACTCAAATATTATTGGAATACAATATCGAAAAATAGAAAAATCAGACAAAAATCATCAAGTATATATTTATGATTTAAAAAGAAATAATGATTATCATTATATAACGGAAGAAGAATTAGATTGTTCATCTAGTGGAGGATATTACACATATAATGATAATAAAGCAACAGATGAAACTAAATATAAAAAAAATGATTTGAAGATATACAATGCAAAAGAAAAAGTAGTTATTCCATTTATAAAATATAAATATATATTTTCTGAACCATAAGTTAAAAGTCACTATAATAGTGACTTTTTTATTTATTAATATCTATTTTTATAATATTGCTAATTTTAATTTTATCTTTGTCATCAAAAATAATTTCTCTATGATAATTATCTATCTTATTAATTTTACCAGTCTTAGTAATATATTTCCCTCCACTTTTATATTTATCTTTAACAAAGTAAACAACACTTACTATAATCTCATCTAAATACATTCTAATATAATTAAGTTTTTCATCAAGTAAATTTTTATTATCTTCATCCAAAAAAACTTCATAATCAGTATATCTTTCAGTCTCCTTAACTTGATCACCATATCCAGTTAAAGCCGCAAAAGGAGCAAACATACCTGCTCTAATAGACATAGATTGTCTTTCTCTTTTTAAAGAAAAAGGATATTTAATATTAATTATATCTTTATAAGGAAATTTATCCCCTATGTCCTCCGACTTGTCCATTTCTTTCAATTGCAGTTCCTCCTTCCTCTAAATTCATTCCCTTAACAATAGAATTTTTACCAAATTTATTTTTTATATCAAGTAATACTTCCTGTAGATTATCATCCTTCTCTATAGTCTTTTCTTCTTCTATATCTTTTTTTTCTTTCTCTTCATAATTAGTAAATAAATCTATCTGTTCATATACCTTTTGATTCTTAATAGATTCTTTATTTCTAACATTACCTGCAATAACATATACACGCCTAACATATAAATCTTTATTAATAATTCTATCAAACAATTCAACAACATATTTTCTAAGTACACTAGAAGTTGAACTAAATCTATCAAGTCTTATCGTACCATGAGCATGTTTAGGTATCTTTCTACCATATCTATCTTCTGTAATCTCCCCATCATAAAATTCTAAATTAGAAGTGTCATAACCAATTTCTAATACCAATTGATCAGTAACAAGTCCCTTTCTAGTAAGAGCAAAAGAAACATTATCAGTCATCTCTTTAACTATTAATTTAGTGTGTTCATAATCATATGGTTTATGAAGAACTTGTCCCTCAGATAAACTATTAATCTTAGGTTTAAAATTCTTAACATCCTTCATAGTACAAGGCTCATATCCCCATGCATGATCAATTAAATACTCTGCATTAATACCAAATAATTTATAAAGTAAATCCTGGTCTTCAATAGACTTTCTAGCAACATCTCCCATAGTATACATATTATTACTAGCAAGAGTCTTCGCAATACCTTTTCCTACTCTCCAAAAATCAGTAATAGGTTTATGAGACCATAATAATTTACGATAAGTATACTCATCAAGTCCTGCAATTCTAACACCAAACTTATTAGGTTCCATATGTTTCGCAACAATATCCATCGCAATTTTCGCAAGATACATATTAGTACCAATTCCACCAGTAGCCGTAATACCTGTAGTATCATAAACATCCTGTATCATCTTAGTAATCATTTCACGCGGAGTCATCTTATAAGTTTTTAAATATCCAGTTATATCACAAAAAACCTCATCAATAGAATAAGCATAAATATCTTCTGGAGCAACATACTTTAAATAAGTATCATATATCTTAGTACTATAATTCATATACTTTTTCATTTGAGGAGTAGCAATAATAAAATCTATTTCTAAAGATTTATTAGAATTTAACTCATCTTGAAAATAAGACTTACCTGTAAATCTTCTATTATGATTTTTTTTCTTTCTAATATTATTAGCCTCTCTAACACCTTGAATAGCTTCAAAAAGTCTAGCTCTACCAGAAATACCAAGTTTCTTTAAAGATGGCGAAACAGCAAGACAAATAGTCTTCTCAGTACGAGAAGAATCCGCAACAACCAAATTAGTATTAAGAGGATCTAGCCCCCTCTCCATACATTCAACAGATGCATAAAAACTTTTTAAATCAATACAAATATAAACTCTATTCATATAAATCACCATCTATAAGCATTATACTATAAAACATCTGTTCGTACAATAGAAAATTAAAAAACTCCATAAACTATCTATGTTCATGGAGTATTCTTATTTTTATATTCAAATGACTAAACTTATTTAGTCATTTGCTGTCGGATGGTTTCTGCTTGTCCTCACTTCCGTTCGGAGCGCGCTTTAGAAACCTTTTTTATCGGTATTGGGCTAGTCCTCATCCATTATATGAGATTTACCTTTATTAAAACGCTTGTTCTATATTATGCGATTCGGAAAGCTGGGGAAACGCCGCGAGTATGACTAGCATCAGTGTTGTACAAAGAACCATCATAATTGAGATAGCGGAAACCGTTGTAACTATTAGAAGCGGCCGGACGCAACCACCACATATTATCTGATCCATTTTTAATTGCTCTTGGATATCTATATTCTGTTGCTCCACATCCTCCACATGGATCATAAGCTTCTGATGGCATGTTTACATAATATTCTAGCTGAGTTGTTGTACTTGCTGCTGTATCATAATTATCTGATCCAAATACTTCTACTGATGATAGTAAATATAAATTATCTGTTGTTGTAAAGTTATCCGCGTCATTTGATCCATGCCCTGATATTACTCTTGTTGGTTTGATTGCTGTTTGTAAGTCACTTGGTAATTGTCCATATAATGTGTTTTTTAAGTAATCATACACAAGTGTAGCTGGATATCCACCTGCATTAGTCGTCGTATCTCTCATTTTCATTGTTGTTATTATATCAACAAATTCTACTACAAATCCACATGCTGTTTGAGAATATTCTGTATCATTGTCTCCACAATGTTCTCCTGTTGTTTTATTTGCTATTCTTACCATGTAGTTATTTCCATTTATTGTTACTGTCTTTGTATCTCCTACATTATATGCACTTGTATTATTATTTTGTACTGCTTTTTGTATTGTTGCCCATGAGTCTGTTGAGAATGACTCAGGATCACCTGCGACTTTTGATGCTGTACTTCCTCCTGTTGCTGAATTATTTTCTAGTGGTGTTGCGATTAATGTTGCGGTTATACTTGTTGCTACTGCGTTATTTATTGGTGTTTTTATCATCTCTACTTTTACTGTTGCAGTTGTTTCTTCTCCTGCTTGTAGTTTATTATCATTTATTGTTTCCGTTACTTTAAAATATTCAGAGTTTGAGTTTGTTACTGATAGAGAGATTTCTGCTCCTACATTATTTGATTCATTCTTTACTTTGAAGTTTGCAACTGCACTCTCTCCTACTGCATCTAATCCTGTTA
>Ga0256405_10007404_pt1 | contig 16582 bp, 12 predicted proteins | sample RumenRJG_02DNA_FD_189096 | JGI IMG/M metagenome (GOLD analysis project Ga0256405, IMG submission 189096) | Bovine rumen microbial communities from Lethbridge, Alberta, Canada - RJG_02 | ecosystem: Host-associated > Mammals > Digestive system > Stomach > Rumen | place: Canada: Alberta...
TTGAAGACCGTCCGTAAAACTGTATTAATGACGGCTGAGACTGCAAAGGATATTGAACGCGAAGCAAAAGAACGCGGCATTAAGCCTAATGCAGTTATGAACGATAGGCTCAGACACAACAACCGCGGCAATACTCCTGCTAAGACGGCGGAGTTCCAGGACTATGCTAACGAGGCAGTCAAAATGATGAAGAACTATAATAAAGAAGATGCGGAATATCTTGAAAGAAAGGCGAATTTATTATGGACATTCTAACACAGAAGCGTATAACTGATAACGGTGACGGAGCAGGCTACTTCCGCAATTGTATCGATTACGCATATAAGAACAAGCTTGAACCTGGCGAGGCTCTTATCCAGACAAAAGGCTATGGCGTATGCGACACAAATCCCAATTACACATATGAACAGATGAAACAAGTCAAGAAATACTATGGAAAAACCGGCGACAACCCAGTGATGCACTTTGTTGTTTCCTACGACAAGAAAACAGTAACAGATGCTGATACTGCCTGTGCTTATACCGAACAAATAGCAGGAGTTTTCAATGGTCAGTATCAGATGATAACTGCAGTACATAAAGAAGATCAGGGCAACTCCCTTTACCATGCTCATATTGTTATGAACTCAGTGGACATGAACACTGGTAAGCTCTATCACAGTGGTAGAAAAGAACTCACGGCTCTGGCTATGAAGGTACATGATGTAACCGGAAACTACTGCAAAACTGAAATCAAGAAACCATAAGAGAAATAAGCGATAATCTAATCACGCAATAACTAAGGCAAGAACAATTCTACCAATAATATACAATACTATCAAACAGCTGTATTTATACTTAATGTGTCTCCCCGTCATGGGGAGGCTGGCTGTTTGCTGTAGTTTGAGAATGTGAAGGTTGTGAATAATCGAAAAATCACTACTACTACGACCATCTATAAACGATAACTCAAAACAACATTTTTGTGATTTTTGCTTGAAAAAAGATAAATACAGTGTTATAATGTATATAATATATAAAAATTTTCGTATACTTTATATCCATAAAGCTAGTTTTAGAATATAAACTACTATTTTTCAGTAAGAGTTTATTTAATACCGGTCTATGCTATTACAGGAGGGGAGTAAAATGAATTTCAGCATGCTAAAGGATTTTTTTAATCTAAATATTTCTAACGAGAAGCTTATTTCTGCATTGACACATTCAAGTATTATAGATTTAAGTGAAAAACAAAGAATTTATAATAAATACCTTCATTCGTATGGCAGAGCCTGCATAACCGCTTCTATTGCTCTCTTTTTATACAAAAATGACATTAACAATGATAATGCGACAACTCTTAATATGATAAACACAACTAGAGAATTAGTAATAAAAAAGGTGTATAATGATTCTAATCTTGAAGAATATATCATTAAATCAAAAAGTGAGCTTGAAAAAGAACATCGTGATATGGTTTGTCAGTTAATCGGTCTAATTGCCATTGAGTATAATATACTTACTATATATCAGCTTTTGTATAAATATATAAATGATGAACTCAAAAATGCAACCGTCATTGATTATAAGAGCGAATTGATGAAGTATGCAACAAAGCGAAAAAAACAAATTCAATATGTTGTACTATCTGAAAGCGGTCCTGATCACAATAAGAGTTTTGAAGTCAAACTTATCGTTGATAATAAAGAAATAATAGCTAATGGAAAAAGTAAAAAGAATGCTGAAAAAGAAGCAGCTAAATTGTTTTGTCAAAGGTATAATATTAGTGTGCAGAACAAGGTTACCCTGAAAAATGCAAAAACAGGGAAATTATTGATAACACCTCACAGGAAGGAAGTTTTACTTCAAACAGCAAGTGAATTGAGAATTACTAGTGAGGAACTATCATTAGAAGATTTGGATATCTCTTTCACTCCCAAACAGTATGCAAATGAGTATAATAAAAAAAATAGAATAACAATTGAATCAAATGATAAGAATAGTGTATTAGGCGGACGCATCTTGCCTTTATACTGCCTTGAATTTATTAGAGAGAGTAAAAGAATTGACGGGCAATTTACTGAATTTGGCAGCGAACTAGCAAGAGCTGATTCTCTATCACAGAAAATGATAAAGTATTTCGATGTACTAAGGCTATCTACAGGATCTTCCATTTCATTGAATCAATATGGTAAAATGTCTCTATCATATGAAGCTATAAAAGCAATTATAGGATTACTCTGTAAGAAAATGGTAACTGATTGCAACGAAAGATATTACAAAAAAGGGTATTTAATATTCACTTCGTTCCTTGATAGTTCAGTAATTGATAAACAATGCTATGTATCGAGACTCCAAACGATCGCGCAAGCCACTGGCGGAATCGTTTCTTATTCGATAATGCAAGATAAAGATATTGAATTAAATGCAAAAGAATATGAACTACAAGCAGTTTTTACTATTAGTGGTAATACTTATTCTTCACAAGCTATTGGTCATTCATCAACAATTGCAAAACAGAAAGCGGCGGAAAAACTGTATTTCTTGCTAGAGAAAAACGGTGGAATATTCTTAAACGCTAATAAAACCAAAATGAAGCATTTAATCTCTGCGATGCCAAGATATATAACTGAAATAATGAAAAAAGGAGATTTAGAGTTACAAAAATATCTTATATCTGTACACGGAATGTATCTCCAATATTCTAAGGTATATACTGACGAAATAGCATTATTAGCTGTACAAGATAATGCTTTAGCAATTGATTTTGTAAAAAATCAAACCATTCCTGTTCAGTTAGCTGTAATCAGAAGCAAAAACAAGAAAGCTATTGATAAATTAGTAATTAAAGACGAGATAGTCTGGAACGAATTAATTGCTATATATCCTGATTATATCGATAAAATCGAGGCGCCTACATTAACGCACCAGAAAATATATAATAAGACCATTCTTGGAACTAATAAAGAGGCAAGAAAGAATGCTTCACAGTTAGGAATTATGCCATATGATGAGGAAGAATATTTTAAATCCATTAGGAAAGTAATCGAGGAGGTAAAAGCCTCTGATAAAATGCACAGTTTAATCATAGATAATAAGATCCCCACTGCAAATATTATAAATGAAATTGTCAATTCTATTAATCCTCATACAGCAAATATTGCAGTTGGTTTTTTGTTTGAAAGTGGTTTAGGAATGTTGAAACCCACATTCAATTTACTGCGACAAAATAATGTTAAGGCAACGATGATTGTAGGTACCTTGCAAAAATATACAGCGATAAAACAAAACAAAAGTTATATTGAACAGATGGATTATGATACCGCAGTTTTATTAAATAAATACATAAAGTCAGATTTAATCGAATTAAGAACATATCCCCAGGCATTCTATCATGGAAAGTTTTATTATTTTGCTAATAACGATATAACTTGTGTTATCACTGGTTCATCAAATATTAGTGTTTCTGGATTAAAAATCAATAAAGAATTAAATGTAATAAACATAATTTCCAATAGAGATAATAACAAGCATTTATATTATGAGTGGTTCGAAGAATTAAAGAGAGATTGTATTCATATTGATTATCTTGATACTTCGCTTTTCTTGAAAGGGGAGAAAAAATCATTTGAAGAGATTTCTTTGATAGATGTTAAGATAAAAATTGAAGCATTGACTGATAAACAACAGCAAGAAAGGTTAAACATGTGGATATCTAAGAATCCATATCGTGTTTTAAAAATGAGCAAAGAAATCTCAAATGCCTTTAAATCATACATAGTATTTGAATATCCGCAGTATAATCTCTCTGTTCTGGAATCATTTGAGAGCGAAAATGCTTTTTATTGTTTTAATACCGGAGATTTTGATGCTTTAAAAAATGATTTGAGAGGAAAAAACAAAATACAAATGTGTATGCATCCGTTATTTTTGAAAAGAGGATATCATACTTCTGATACATTTAATCTTATGCTTAATATTAATTCGCTTTTTTGAATAAATATTAACAATGGATTGACAATATATCGATCTATTATCTTTTAGATTACAATAACAATTCATGTCATGTTTTATAACATGAAAGAATAATTCCATACTCAATAATTAATTTTGTTATTTAAAGGAGATGAGCTAATGGATAAAAAAACTTTATTCATTTCGTATTGTTGGAAGGATGGTGGAAGTTACGCCGATGACCTTGAAAAGCAATTATCCGAGAGATTTGATGTTAAAAGAGATAAATCGCAAATCGGGCTGCGTGATGACATTCAAGAATTTATGCGTGAAATAGCTAATTGTGATAGTGTTATTCTTATTATAACCGAAGGATATGTTGTATCTGAAAACTGCATGATTGAAATGGCATATCTATTAGAACAAGTAGATTGGAAGGAAAAAGCATGGTTTTTAGTTGTTGATAGTTCTTTGTATAGTATAGAAAAGAAAATCGATATTATAAAGTTTTGGAATAACAAACAGGAAATGTTATCAAATAATTCGGATATTAATAATCAAACTATAAACGACTATCAAAAGAAATATGAAAGTATAAATAATATTCTACCTAAGTTTTTTGATGGACTATCTAGAATTAATAATCCAAGCCAAATATCCATTGTGAATTCAGTTATCAAATATTCAGAGCAGAATAAAAATCAATCTCTAAGATTAATCTCAGAAAGCGAAAGCAAAGTGATGGAAATAATAAAAAAATATGGGAACCTCAAAATGTCAGATATTGCAACGAATACTGGATTATCGAGAGCTGCAGTTCACAGAATACTTGGTAATTTAATCTCAGAAGGGAAAATTGTAAAAACTGGTAGCAACTTTGGAGAAGTATATAAGTTGCCAGAAATCACCTGATTATTCAATCGACCATCACACGAAATATAACCTCAACTATGACGGTGTAATATTGTAGTTTTATTTTGATATATAGAAAAAACGTGGATTGTTTTCTAATATTTTTCTAATACACTCCTGATTTCTATGCACCAAGCAAAAGCAGTTCTTAAAGTTATACTTGCCTATATTACGCTGAAAAGTGGCTGCATTCAACACAAGCCAAAATGCACTAAAAACGCAGGAATACGGCTTGTGGTCCCGAAGTTCTCATTAGCTAAAAAGAATCCCACATAAAACGATATCCGCCCATATGGGTGGATATTTGTCTATAATACGTAATATCTTAATACCTTATCTGATAATAGTTGAGATAAACCTTGAAGCGGTCCTGTGTGGTCAGTACGGTATCTGTCAGCCAGCCGCGTTATAGATCTGACCTCGTGTGATTTTTCGTGTGATTTTTATGGAAAAACGTGTGATTTTTTCTCGTTTTTAAGTGCTTATACAGAATAACGGTCGCTTTAAGAACAAAAGAAAACTGCCTGAATATCGGTAAAAATCCGATATTCAGGCAGTTCTTTGTCTGGAGCTTGTGACGGGACTCGAACCTGCGACCTGCTCATTACGAATGAGCTGCACTACCAACTGTGCTACACAAGCATATTAAATTTTTAAATTTGTAAGGGTGCTGCACTGGCTGTCGCTTTATAATCAGTCCGAGACCTGCGCATTACGAATGAGCTGCACTACCAACTGTGCTACACAAGCATATTAAATTTTAAAATTTTGTAAGGTGCTGCACTGGCTGTCGCTTTATAATCAGTCCGAGACCTGCGCATTGTCGGTCAGAAATAAGTCGCACTGCTTCGCTTTTGCTCTCATTGCTCCATATTTCTTCCCTTCGCAAACTCCCTTCATCTGCCACAGGCAGCGGTCGTCTGCTCAGCAAATTCGCTGCACGGGGAGCTGTGCTACACTAGCATATTAAATTTTTGAATTTTGTAAGGGTGCTGCACGGTTGTCGCTTTATTTTCAGTCCGAGACCTGCTCATTGTTTGTCAGAAATTCATTGCAATGTATATACTAATAAAACAATCACAATAACATAAATATTATACCTCAAAATGCAACTATTGTCAAGAAAAATTTCAGTAAAAAATTGAATTCTGAATAAAAATGAAAATAAAATACGGCGACATTGAGCCGCCGTATTTTTATGAACACACAATTAAGAGATATTGCAATTATTCAGCTTTCTGAGTTGTTTCAGCAGGTGCAGTGGTACCTTCAAACTCGATATTTTCGTCCATACTGAATGAATCGTTGAGTGACATTTTAAAATCATCAGGGATAGGAGTAAATTCGTCCACCTTTTCAAGATACATCTTTGCATCCTCATCCTCTTCCTCATCTTCAGCTATGACAATATAGTCATTGCCGTCTTTCTTGAGAAGGAATGTTTCAGGCTCACTCTCAAAGGTCACGCCTGAATCAGAAGTAGTTGTTTCTGTTTCGGGTTCGATAACTTCGATACGTATCGCATCATCGCCTTTATTTTCCCATTTTACATCAAAAGCGGTAATTTCGTCTGAAAATAACGACAACAATACAGATGTTACATTACCTTTTCCGCCGTCCTGAACATCGAGCTGGAAGAGAGTGAAAGCATCAGCACCGAGAAAATTATCGGTTTTTTCACCGTTCATTTCTATCTCTTTGCACTGCCATTTACCAACGAAAGGGCTTACCTTCTTTGCGTCGTCTTTCTTATTTCCGCAGCTTACGAGGCAAGCTGAAAGACAAAGAGCTGCTGTTGACAAACATAAAAATTTTTTCATGGTATAAACCTCCATTAATCCACCCTATAACAAGTTCTTATAATCGTTGTAGAAGTTCGTTTGAACCTCTCAACACAATGCATTATAGCACAGCTTTTTCACGATGTCAAGTTGATAAGGAAAATCGGAGCAATGTAAAATATTGGCTATAATACGTTGTTTCGCTGTGTTTTCAGGCAATGATAAAAAATCCGTACACATGAAAATGTAACTTGCAGATCTCGAAAAAACAGGCAAAATCAGCTAATTTACCCAAAATTGGATAACACAAAAAGAAATTTCTGCTTTTTCAACTTTTATTGTTAACAAAGATTTAAACAATATGTTTAAAAGTGTCAAAAAAGCGGACATAACAAGCACTGCTCATTATATCCGCCGTATAATTATTCGTCTGTTTCTTTGTCGGAAACTTCTTCAGCAGTTTCCGTGGTAGTTGTAGTTGAAGTTGTAGTTGTTACTTCGGAAGCTGTGGTCGTTCCGCTTGCGCTGTTTTTCTTTTCTTTGTATACGGTAACGATAAAGCCGTCAATATTATTTCCCGATATATCGTACTTCAAGCCTGCTGGAACAGGTATGTTCGTCTTATCTGCACCATCATCCGAAGCAACGAAGAAAACTTCGTAATCATTGTTGTTTTCGTCGGTGAATTCAAGGTGCTTCTTGTCATATGGATGCTCACGTATAAGGTCGATATACTCTTCGAGGCAGAGGTTGTTCTTCGCCATATAGAAAGCGTGAGGGATTCCTACATAGCGGAAGTGCCACGGCTCGTCGCGGAACTTTGTTATCTTTTCCTTTTCTTTTGTATATCTTATTACAAATCCGTATTTGTAGCAGTTATCGTTGAGCCATTTATAATCGCCTGTGCCGTCGTAATCGTGATTTTCTGCTTCGGTAAAGTCGAAAGCAAGACCCGTTTCGTGCTCGCTGTAGCCCGGTTTAGCGACTCTTGTTGAAGTCTCTTCACCTGTATCCGCAAGATCCTGTTCATAGAGCTCCTGCTGGAAATCGGTAGTTCTGTACGAGCCGTAAATTATCAGGTTATCATTGTGGTACTTGTTGTAGAAGTCCTCTATCATCTTAGCCATCGGCTCATAGACGGGCTTGAGGATAGTGTATGTTGAATCAACAGCAGAAAAGAAATCGCGCTTTTTCTCTTCATTCATCTCGGTAATACTTACAAGCTCCTCATCGCCGCCGAAATACTGATGATCTGCATTGACAAGTATGAGGTCGCCGCGGAACTTGTCCTTGGTATCGACGGACGACGATTCATAGATCACCTGATTCGGGTCAGGCAGAGTAGTTGCTTCGATATCTGCTGTTGTGATCTCGGTCTGATCGACGTAAGGGGACTGTTCCAGCACTTTTTTGTTATCAAGACCATTTTTTACGAAATAAACGCAAGTGCCGATGAGTACAAGGCTAATAACGGATTCTGTCAGTATTTTGGCGTGCCTTATACTTTTTTCCTTGCTTATTCTTTTTTTAGGCATATTCTTGCTCCATTCCGCTGCAATTGCGCAGCTGTTTTCAGGGAGTAAAATTCTCCTGCTTTTGTTCCTTAGGCAACACCGCACAGATCACACCTGATGTTTTTGCACTGAATCTTTCAGCACACTCTTTGTGAGATGTTCCCTTTATTTTTTTCTGTTATCCAAAAAAACGGACACTTTTATATATTATATCATATTTCTCGCTGAAAATATAGAGGGCTGAATATATGTTTGTAAACCTGTTGTATCTATGTTGACTGTTTTAACGCACAATTGTGCGGATTTCACAATATATCGCGACAAATTATACTACAATAGTTCGTATAAAATGCACATTAAATTACAATCACTTAAAAAAACAATAATATCCACAAAAAGCAACGGTGAATTAATACTGTATTGCACAATCTTTTATTAACCCCCTTGAAAATTGGTCGGGAAAATGGTATAATAGTTTTGAGAAAGTATAGTAATTACTGTTTTTTGTTGGTTTTTTTCAATACCGCTTCGCATATAAAGATGCGGGCATCTATATTTTCGCGTTAAGGAGTGATTTCTATGAAATGTCCGAAATGCGGTACTGATAACGAAGCGGGTTTCAGGTTCTGCGTCAAATGCGGAGTAACTCTCGATGATCTGCAGAATGTCAATATTGACCAATTAGATATGGGAGGATACTATTCGGAAGAGGATCCTGTTTCAGGTGGGTTTACATTCGGAAGCGGTACCTTTAAAATAAGCGACGTTCCTGTAAACGACGAATCTTCAGACCTTTATACAGCTGCTGAACTCAACGATTCTGATGAAGATTATGACTTCAGCAAATATGAAGATGAACCGTTTATCCCTAAACTCGATACGGGAAGAGTAACTTTACCTGAGCAGTCAATAGCTGTCAGACAAGCGCATATGCAAAATGCGCATAATGGATATACACCGCAAAATGGTATACCTGTGCAAGGTCTGAGGCAAGGTATGCCTAACCAGGGGATAGTGCAGGGATCGCCTGCACAGGGAGGTGGTATGCCGTCCATGTCAAATCAGGGACTTTTTCAAGGTATGCCCAATCAGGGCATGATGCAGGGACTTCAGCCGCAAAACGGTATGCAGTCTATTCCAAATCAAGGGTTCGTGCAGGGAAATATGCCTTCTGCTAATCAGCAGATGTCAACTATGCAGGGACTCCCGCCACAGAGCGGTATGCATACGCAAAACAACAACGGCAATCAGATGAACAGTATGCCTGTTTACGGTCAGCCAATGATGTATGGTCAGCCTCAGATGATGAGCTACGATCAGAATGGTATGCCTGTTTACAGCCAGCCAATGATGTATGGTCGGCCTCAGATAGTAGGGTACGACCAGAACGGTATGCCTGTTTACAATCAGCCAATGATGTATGCACAGCCGCCAATAATCGGATACGATCAGAATGGTATGCCCATTTACGGTCAGCCGATGATGTATGGTCAGCCTAACGGCGAACCTGAACAAGCACAAACAAATCAGTACGCACAGACTCAGCCTGTTCCGCCTCCTGCAGAGGATAAAGAAAAGGTCAAGGTACCGGATGATTTCTGGGAGTTTTTTGACGGCGGTAAGGCTACAGAACACGCAGAGATCGATTCGTCAGACGATTTCTTCGGAAAACGCAGCGATGAGATCGAGGTAAGGAAACGCCTTGAAAAAAAGAGCGATCCTTACATGAATGATACGCCTCTTGTTGATGCGAGCAAACTTAGAAAGAATGAGCCTGCAAAATTCAACAAGATGTACATGAAGTCCACAGGCTTCGTCAATGCAGACGAGCTTGAGGCAAAAAAAGAAAATCAGCACCATGATTTCATGCGTTCGACAAAGAGTGTCGATGCAAGCGAACTACGCGCAAACAGTGAGCACAAAGCGTGGAACATAATGACAAAGACTGATGAAGTCAATGCAGATGATCTGCAAGCTTACAAAAAGAAGCACAAAGCTTCATTAATGGCACAGGCAGATCATGCTGTTGAAGCCCTTCCGAAGAAAGCTAAAACATATAACGACGAGATAGACGCTATAGAACTTCCTGAAGAAATGCAGGCTAAAAAAACTAAAAACACTGTGAAAATTCCCGGGCTGCCGGAAATTTAATAAATTTATTTTATATATTCAAAAGGAGATGTTGTAAAAAATGAAGAAGTTTTTACAGGAATTCAAGGAATTCGCACTTAAGGGAAATGTAATGGATATGGCTGTCGGTGTTATCATCGGTGCTGCTTTTGGAAGCATCGTAAGCTCACTGACCGATAACTTTATCAATCCGCTCATCGCCGTTATCACAGGTGGTGCAAAGAAGGACGAGAACGGCGTTATGCAGCTCGTCGGCGGTAAGTTCTCTATCAACGGTGTGGATTTCAATTATGGTGCATTCCTGTCCGCAGTACTTAACTTTCTAATTATCGCTATTATCCTTTTCTGTCTCATCAAAGCCATGAACAAAGCAATGGAACTTGGCAAGAAAAAGAAGAAGGAAGAGGAAGCAAAGCCTGCTGAGCCACCAAAGGAAGAGGTTCTTCTCACAGAGATCAGAGATCTTCTCAAGGCACAGAACAGCAAAAAATAATTTTTGTCAGTAACTCATTACAGAGTTAGAGCCATAGCACTTTGGGATATTTTATCAGAAGTGGTATGGCTTTTTGTTTTGCCCAAAATCACAGAAAGGAACAGGGAAATGAATATATTGGTAACAGGCGGAACTGTCTTCGCAAGCAGATATGTGACGGAATACTTTTGCAGCAAAGGACATAAGGTATACACCCTTAACCGCGGAAATTATCCGCAGCCTGACGGGGCAGAGCTTATTAAATGCGACCGCCACGCCCTCGGAGATGCTCTGAAAAATTACTCCTTTGACGCAGTTCTTGATGTGACAGCCTATGACTGCAATGACGTAAAAGACCTCTTAGAAGCTCTTGGCGGCTTTGGTACGTATATATTTGTCAGCTCCAGCGCAGTATACCCCGAAACCCTGCCGCAGCCTTTCAATGAGCAGCAGGAGTGCGGCGCAAATGCCATATGGGGAGATTACGGCGTGAAAAAGCTCGCTGCCGAAAAGTTCATATCCGAAAATATCAGGAATTATTACATCATCAGACCTCCGTATCTGTACGGCCCGATGAACAACGTTTACCGTGAGGCATTCGTGTTTGAGTGTGCAGAGAAAGGACTGCCGTTTTATGTTCCGAAAGACGGAAAAATGGGCTTGCAGTTCCTGCATATACGTGATATGTGCAGATTCATGGAGATCCTCCTTGAAAAACAGCCGCATGAGCGCGTATACAATGTTGGCAACGCTGAGATCGTCAATATTGAACAATGGGTCAAGCTGTGCTATCAGGTGCTTGGAAAGACTCCCGAACTGAGGTACGTTTCCGCCGATGTTCCGCAGAGAAATTATTTCCCGTTTTACGATTATGACTACGTACTGGACGTTGCAAGGCAGGACGAGTTAATGCAGGAGAAAATACCGCTGTATGAGGGACTTTGTGAAGCGTATGAATGGTACAGGGGTAACAAGTCGGCAGTAAAACGAAAGCCGCTGCTGGAATTTATAAGCAAGTCGCTAAGCTGAGCTGTCGGCTGTTAGCAATCGTAGGGGCAGCCCCTACACATGGCTCATGTGACACAAATTCAATTTCGGATCAAATATGACCTTTTCGGCAAACAAAAAGCTCCGCATAATGCGGAGCTCAGCTTGTCAATAAACCTATTTTGTGTATGTCGGGGAGGCTGTTCCCTACAAATAAACTTACGTAGAATAGGAAAATTGTAGGGGCGGCGTTCCGCCGCCCGTGTCAAAAAACTATCGCGGAACGCCGAGGGTGACTCCCTGTACTACAGTAAGTCACCGCCCCTACAGGCTAATGGCTAAAGGCTAAAAAAGGACTGCCGAAGCAGTCCTTTTTATCATCAGCCCTCAATCTTGGGCAGATTTGCGAGAGATTTAGCGATCTCTTCATCTGTGGGGATATAGTCGCTCATCTTGCCGTCGTTGTATGCGCCGTAAGCGTACATATCGAAGTAACCTGTACCTGTAAGACCGAAGAGGATAGTCTTTTCCTCGCCTGTCTCCTTGCACTTGAGGGCTTCGTCTATAGCTGCACGGATAGCGTGGCTGCTCTCAGGAGCAGGGAGGATACCCTCAACTCTTGCGAACATCTCAGCAGCCTCGAATACAGCTGTCTGCTCAACGGAAGTAGCTTCCATAAGACCCTGATCGTAGAGCTCGGAGAGTGTAGCGCTCATGCCGTGGTAACGAAGACCGCCTGCGTGGTTAGGAGAAGGCATAAAGCCGCTGCCGAGAGTGTACATCTTCTGGAGCGGACAAACCTTACCTGTGTCGCAGAAGTCGTAAGCATATTTTCCTCTTGTAAGGCTCGGGCAAGATGCAGGCTCAACAGCGATGAAGCGGTAATCAGCTTCGCCGCGGAGTTTTTCGCCCATGAAAGGAGAGATAAGACCGCCGAGGTTTGAACCGCCGCCTGCGCAGCCGATGATGATATCAGGTTTGATGTTGTATTTTTCCATAGCAGCCTTAGCTTCAAGACCGATGATGGACTGGTGGAGAAGAACCTGTGCAAGAACGCTTCCGAGAACATAGCGGTAGCCCTCTCTTGTTGTAGCAGCTTCAACTGCTTCGGAAATAGCACAGCCGAGGCTTCCGTTAGTGCCGGGGAATTCTTCGAGGATCTTTCTTCCTACTTCTGTGGTCGTAGAAGGTGAAGGAGTAACGTTTGCACCGTAAGTACGCATAACTTCGCGGCGGAAAGGCTTCTGCTCGTAGCTTACCTTAACCATGTAAACGTTACAGTCAAGATCGAAGTATGAGCAAGCCATTGAAAGAGCAGTGCCCCACTGACCTGCACCTGTCTCAGTAGTAACGCCCTTGAGACCCTGCTTCTTAGCGTAATAAGCCTGAGCGATAGCGGAATTGAGCTTATGGCTTCCGCTGGTATTATTTCCCTCGAACTTGTAGTAGATCTTAGCCGGAGTACCGAGCTTTTTTTCGAGGAAGTAAGCTCTTACGAGAGGAGAAGGACGGAACATTTTATAGAAGTTCTGGATCTCCTGAGGGATATCGATATAAGGTGTAGTCTCATCGAGTTCCTGTTTTGCGAGCTCAGTGCAGAATACGTGACTAAGGTCGTCTAAGGTACAAGGCTTACCTGTTGCAGGATTGAGGAGCGGAGCAGGCTTTTTCTTCATATCAGCGCGTACATTGTACCACTGCTTAGGGAGCTCGTTTTCCTCAAGATAAATTTTGTAAGGGATTTTTTCATCTGCCATTGACATAGTAAATTCTCCTTTTGAAAATATTGGAATTGGATCACTATACCGAGACGGAATACAAAAAAGCTTCTGTCCCAGCATTAATAAAAATGCGGGGACAGAAGCCATATATACTTCTGCGGTGCCACCCTGCTTGACGCATCGCGTCCACTCATTACGTCATAGTATAACGTCTGCTGTTATTAACGCAGTGTCTCTGCGGCGCACCTACACAGCGTCAAAGCGCCTTCGGATTGCCCTCGGAAGTCCATTCGTACTGTATCTGCATACCTGCTCACACCGACCGCAGGCTCTCTGTAATGCTCGTGCAGAACTACTCACTCTTCTTCAACGGTTTATATAATAAAATTATATCACAGCATTTCAGTGATGTCAAGAGTTTTTTTTCAGATAAACTATTCCCCATAATAGATGTTAACTATAGATAATTTTGGGGAAAATTTAATTATTAGCAGTAAATTTACATTTCGGATAATTGCTGCAACCGTAAAAATCGCCGTATCTGCCTTTGCGCAGGATCAGTTTACCTCCGCATTTAGGGCATATTCCCGAAGAGACCTGCCGCTGCTGATGTCTGACATTATTTTTTATTGTGCGGACGTGGCTTTTTCTGTTTTTGTGAGAATCGGCGTTAGACGCTGTTAATATCTGAGCGTAAGAGGTTATTTGCTGAAATGAGAATATACTTGTATGAAAAGAAAGTATGCAGTTTTTTAAGTTGCATACATTTATCACTAAAGAGCTGGTATTAGTTTTCAATTCAGCGCTGTTTGAGAAAACGACGACAGGGATAAAGCAATTCTTATCACTTATATTTAATGTTTGCATTAGCCCCATCACATGTCCGTAATTTTGTTTTATCGGGTTACGAAAATTGTATTTTGTGCCATACATATTTTTGACCCATTTATCGGAATTTTCTGAGCCTGTTATCCAACCGTTATAGTTTTTTGTCTCGATAACGAAAATACCATATACCGAAAGGAGGACATGATCTATTTGTGTCAGACCGTGGTCTGCATCCAGCATGATATTATTAAGCAGTATATATTTGTCGTCTGGCAGACCTGATAAGTGGAGAGAAACATTTTTTTCACCTATATAGCCTTTTAAACGTGGCTCAAATATTGAAAACAAAGCTGTTGCTATTATAATAATTATCCAGATGTACATATGCAAGCCCCTGTCTAATAACAAATATTTGTGATAGATACGGTATCATATCGTATCAGCTTATCACCCATAATAGATGTTAACTATAGGTAATTTTTAAAAAAGCCCTTTTCATTTAAAGAAAAAAATGTTATAATATAACGTGTCCGCAATAACGGTTATTTTATATCGCTCCTGTATTTGGCACGGGTACGGGAGATGCTCTCCTCGCTGCGCTTGATGAGGTTGAGGAGCGATGATGAATATTGAGCGTAATCCTTCTGTAGTGTAGCGGTAGTAACGTAGAGGGTATCGAAGTTGTCAACACAGTCGTTGCCGTCGAGAGCGATACCGCTGGAAGCGGCTTTGATATTGGCTTCGCTCATAGATACGATGGCATTAGCGCTGTCGTTGGCGATGACCTTAGGGATACGGAAAAGTTTCTGGTCGTTATGAGGGTTTGCGTTATAGACTATACGGAAGAGCTTATACACAGAGAGCATAAGGTAGGACGAAACTTCCTTGATAAGCGTGATACTGTTAGCTTTCTGAGCGAGGCTGAACAGAAGGCTGATAGAGTTATTAACGATCCTACGGTTGAAGTTGATGATCTCAGGGGAGGGCATTTTCATACTGTTGTTTCCGTCATCGTCAGGGATATCCTCAATAGTGATAGTTTTTCCCTCAGGTTCCGGAGTCCTTCCAAGGAGATAATCACAGGAAACATTATAGTAATCAGCGATCTTTACAAGGAAATTAAGTCCGCATTCACGGATACCCTTTTCATAATGTGAGAGCAGAGCCTGTGAGATGCCTAAATCTGTAGCAGCCTGCTTCTGACTTATGTGTCTTTCCTTTCGCTGTAATGTAATTATTCTTGCGAAATCTGAATTCATTGAAATTCCTCCTAATAAAATTTACAAAAGCTGTTACTATTATTATAATACAAAATGTATAAATTGTAAATATGCAGAAATATGAAAGAATTGAAGGGAATAAGCAGCTTTTTTCGTGAAAATTACTAATTGTTACAAAAACGGGCGGTATTTTTGTACAAAATTATCCCGCTTGTATGATAATTAAATAACAAAATACTGGCGAAGCATGAAGATCAGGGCGTCGCAACAATAACGCGCTTCAGAGATCGATGCGCTTGAAATATAAAGGAGAAGTATATGAAAGGTTACAGGATAAGTGTCCTTCGTCACGGCATGACGGAGGCAAATGAAAAAGGAATATATATCGGCAGGACTGATATGCCGCTTTCGGGAAAAGGTGCGGCTGATCTTGCTGCAAAGATGGACGAGTACGATTATCCGACTGTACACAGAGTCTACTCATCTCCGCTGAGAAGATGCACCGAGACTGCTGAGATACTTTTTCCCCACACCGAGCTTTGCACCGTTGATGACCTGCGTGAGCTTGATTTCGGCGAATTCGAGAACAAGAGCATAGATGAGCTTGCAAAGCGTGAGGACTACAATAAATGGCTGCGCGGCGGCAAGGACAATCGTCCGCCAAAGGGTGAGAGCCTTGAGGAAATGACTGCAAGGTGCTATAAAGCGCTGCATGAGATAATTATGGACATGATGGAATCGGGGCTTACTCACTGTGCTGTGATAACTCACGGCGGTATCATATCCAATATGATGAGCTGTTTCGGACTTCCGAAGTATGATCCTAAGACGTTGCAGTGTGACTTCGGCATGGGCTTTGAGGTGATAGCAACGGCGCAGATGTGGCTGAATTCACAGGCTGTCGAGATACTTGGCTACTGTCCGTATGACAAGATAACCGAGCAGGAGTATTGATATAGCCCTTAGCCCTTAGGCAGCGTGACGCTGCACCCTTTCCACGTTGACACTCGTAAACTCGTTCACTCTGTACAAAATCGCTGATCTGCTTTCGCTTACAGCACGGTTTTAGCCTGTAGGGGCGACG
>Ga0256405_10007406_pt1 | contig 16581 bp, 10 predicted proteins | sample RumenRJG_02DNA_FD_189096 | JGI IMG/M metagenome (GOLD analysis project Ga0256405, IMG submission 189096) | Bovine rumen microbial communities from Lethbridge, Alberta, Canada - RJG_02 | ecosystem: Host-associated > Mammals > Digestive system > Stomach > Rumen | place: Canada: Alberta...
GGTTGCCGCCACGGAGGCAACGGCCAGTCTGTGCGACATTATGCTCCGCGATTCTGCACATATCCAGACGATGGAGACGGAGTGGAGGAATAAGAAGGAGAAGCGCAGCGGAAATGAGGAACCCTACGAGGCCATCTATACGATGGAAGACGCCATGAACCTCATCCGCCTGATCGCGCCCTATGAATACGGGAAGATCTATACACTCTGCGAGGGAGTCCGTTTCCGTTTCACCGACATCGGACATCTGCTGGGATCTGCCAGCGTTGAACTATGGCTGACCGAGGGACGCACGGAGAAAAAGATCGTCTTCTCCGGGGACATCGGCAATAAGGACCAGCCTCTGCTCAAGGATCCCGCTTTTACGGATTCGGCAGACTATGTTGTGATGGAATCCACCTACGGCGACCGTCTGCATGAGGGAGACTGGGCCCCGCCTGTTGAGGAGCTTGCCGAGATTCTCAGGGATACTTTTTCCAGAGGCGGAAATGTTGTGATCCCTTCCTTTGCAGTGGGCAGGACCCAGGTCATGCTCTATTATCTGCGTCATATCAAGCAGAATAATTTGCTGCCGGAGTATAAAAATTTCCCGGTCTATGTAGACAGCCCGCTGGCTGTGGAGGCCACGGAAATATTTGTTGAGAATGAAAAAGAATGCTATGATGAGGAGGCTCTTGACCTGATCCGGAAGGGAATCAATCCCATCACATTCCCCGGGCTCCGGCTTACAATCTCGACGGAGGAATCCAAGGCCATTCTGGAGGATGACGATCCCAAGGTCATTATCAGCGCGTCCGGTATGTGCGACGCGGGCCGCATCAAGCATCACTTAAAGCACAATCTCTGGAGACCGGACAGCACGATCCTTTTTGTCGGCTACCAGTCCGCCGGGTCTCCCGGCAGAAGGATCCTGGATGGCGCTGAAGAGATTAAGATCTTTGGTGAGCCTGTGGCAGTCAAGGCGAAGATCGAGAGCCTTAAGACCCTCTCGGGCCATGCGGACAAAAACGGCCTTCTGGAATGGCTGGAAGGCTTTAAGGAAAAGCCCCGTCAGGTCTTTGTGGTACATGGCGACGACGAAGTGACAACGGAATTTTCCATGCTTTTGAGCGATAAAGGCTATTCCGCCATGGCGCCCTTCAGCGGCACCAGGTTTGATCTTGCGACCGGCAAATTTATTGAGGTTACCAAGGGAATCCTGCTTTCGAAGGAAGCGAAGGCGCGGACAGTCTCCGACTCCTTCACTAAGCTGAAACTGACTTCCAGGAAACTGCAGGAGATGATTGAGGCAAGCACCGGGCTTCCCAACAAGGATCTTGAGAAGTTCACCAATGACCTGGAAAAGCTGATGGAGAAGTACCGCAGATAAAGAAGCTGATGGAGAAGTACCGCAGATAAAAAACGGACATCATGCCGGCATGCACTACTTTTTTAAACCTGTCTGTGCAGTCTGTCTGCAGCGTGGAAAAGGCTGCCCATATGGGCAAGCCTGGCAGCCCGCATCCGGCGCGCAGGGCCCGCAGGCGAGTCTTGAACCGTATATATGGAAAAGGAGAATACATTACATGAATCTGATCGCGGCAGTTGACCGGAACTGGGCCATTGGAAACAAGGGGAAACTTCTGGTCAGGATCCCCAACGACCACAAGATGTTCCGGCAGGAGACGCTGGACAAGGTGGTTGTCTACGGACGCAAGACGCTGGAGACATTCCCGCTCTCGCAGCCTCTGGACAGACGTGAGAACATCATTTTGTCCCATAATCCGGATCTGCAGGTTCGGAACGCCCGGGTCGTCCACAGCGTAGAGGAACTTCTTGAGGTCTGCGAGCAATACGAATCCAAAGATGTCTATATCATCGGCGGCGCCAGCGTATACCGGCAGCTTCTTCCCTATTGTGATACCGCACATATCACAAAGGTGGATTTTGCCTATGAGGCGGATGCATGGTTCCCCAATCTGGATGAAGATCCGGACTGGGAGATCACAGCGGACAGTGAAGAAATGACCTATTTTGACATTGCCTATCAGTTTGTCAGGTACGAGAGGAAAAATTGAATTTGAAAAACAGGAAAAACGTAATTGCGGCGCTGTGCATGATGCTGTGCGCCATGCTTCTGGCCGGCTGCGGAAAATCTCTGATTATTACAACCGGTTTTGGCCGGGGGGAAGTATTCCGGATCGGATCGGAAGGATGCAGAATAACTGAATTGAAGGTATACCTGCTCGATTTACAAAAAGAGAACGAAAGACTTTTCGGAAGTGCCATCTGGGAGGGCGGAGACAGCAAAGAGCTGCAGGACGCCGTTAAGGAACAGGCTCTGTCACAGGTCACCCGGGTCAAGGCACTGAATCAGATCGCAGTCAAGAGAAACGTCATGCTGACCGAACTTGAAAAACGGGAGGCAGAGGAGGCCGAACACAAATATTATGCGGGGCTTTCCGCCGCGGAGATCAAATATATCGGCCTGGATGAGGCGAATCTTCAGCGCATGTTCCGGGAATATGCCCTGGCAGATAAGACCTGGAGGAGTCTGGGCGAATCTGCAGAGCAGACATATAACGAGTATTTCGAGAAAACGCATTGCGATCTCAATACAAAATACTGGCAGACTGTCAGCCTGAAAAAGATTGAAGGCGATCTGGCCGCTGCGGGCTTTTCGGCCAGCTACAAAGCGGTTTTCGGTGCGCCGCAACAGGATGACAGTGCCCAGGGAAGTACGCAGGACAGCACGCAGGCAGCAGCACAGGAGGAATAAATACTTCTGCTGAAGCACATGCGGTGTCCGGGCCCTGTCTCCCGGAGCCTGACTCTGAATATCTGGAAAGGACACAGAAGGATAGAAGTGATCAGAAATATTACTGTGCTTTTGGGCGCAGCAGGAATCTTTGTATTTATCCTCCCGGTTTTTACCGGGAGGATACTTAATATAGGAAATATCACAGGACTGGCTGTGAGCCTGGCTTTTTTGCTGTATGGAATATGGCAGAGGAGCATCCACGCTATAATCGCGCAGGGGTGGAAGAGCGGCGGTTTATACCGCGGAGCGCTTGTTCTTGCGGGTGCTGTTCTCTGCGCGGTTGCGCTCACGGCACTGGTCCTCACCTGTATGATCATCCGGGCGGCGCTGACCAGACCGGATCCCGGGGCAAATGTGGTCATCCTGGGCTGTGAGGTGAAGGGAGAAAAGCCCTCCAGGATGCTGACCGGGAGGATGGAAACGGCGATCGCCTGGATGCGTGACCACCCCCATGTATACTGCGTGGTCTCGGGAGGAAAGGGAGAGAAGGAGAAAATCTCCGAGGCGGAGTGTATGTACCGCTATATGACCGCCCGCGGCATTGCACCCGAACGGATCATCCGGGAGGACCGGTCTGTCTCTACCAGAGAGAATCTCAGCTTTTCCCTTCAAAAGCTGCAGGAGGCGGGCCTTTTGCCTGCATCGGGCAGTATGGAGGGGGCACAGATCGCAGTTGTGACCAATGAATTCCACGCCTGCCGTGCCCTGCATATCGCCGGGAAACTGGGCATTCAAGCGGGCTCTGTTCCCGCTCCTTCACCCTGGTGGCTTCTGCCCACCTTCTATGTGCGGGAGCTGTACGGCCTGCTCTACCAGATCTTTCTGTGAGTCATTGAGATGCGGCCCCGGTGGGGCGACCGGGATGTCCCCTTTTATGAAACAGGGCAGTCCTGTAGTCAGAATTGTCTTTGGTGTCCCACAGCGAAAGTGCCATGTACAAAGGGCGTTTTTTTTTCAGCAAGGCATGAACCGACATGTTGTTAGCACTCATTTACAACGAGTGCTAATTTTTTATTGACATTTGTCTTTCGGGAGACTACAATCTTCATTGTTTAATAATGTATTTATTTTTGAAGACAAGCCGCGGGAACAAAAATCCTTTCCCTGTCTGGTGATTCTTTCCAGTCCGGGACCCTGTCTTCAACGTGATAGTATATGGAGGTTTATTATGGCAATGGAAAGAGGACCCTTATCGATCAACAGTGAAAACATGTTTCCGATCATCAAGAAATGGCTGTATTCGGATCATGATATTTTCTACAGAGAGCTCATCTCCAACGGCTGTGATGCGATCACAAAGCTGAAAAAGCTGGATATGATGGGCGACTATGAGCTGCCGGAAGGATACAAGGCAAGGATCGACATCGAAGTCAGCCCGCAGGACAAGACGATCAAAGTGACCGACAACGGCCTGGGCATGACTGCTGATGAGGTAAAGGAATACATTAATAACATCGCTTTCTCCGGTGCGGAAGCCTTTATGGAGAAGTATAAAGATAAGGCAAGCGACGATCAGATCATCGGTCACTTCGGTCTGGGCTTCTACAGCGCATTCATGGTTGCAGAGCTTGTTGAGATCGATACACTGTCCTACCAGGAGGGCGCAAAGCCTGTGCACTGGGAGTGCGACGGCGGCAGTACCTTTGCCATGGATGACGGAGACAGGAAGGAAATCGGTACGACCATTACCCTGCATCTCTCCGAGGACTGCGTGGAGTTTGCCAACTACTACCGTGCCCAGGAAGTCATCGAGAAGTACTGCTCTTTCATGCCGATCGAGATTTATCTCTCCGAGCATGATACCAAGATGACCGATATCATCAATGAGTCTGAGCGCAGGCCCGATGACGTAGTCATCGAGGTGATCGAGCCCGCCAAAAAGCCTGAGACCGACAAGAAAGAGGGAGAAGAGGCTGAGGAGCCCGAGGAGAAGCGTCTGAAGATACGCCGCCGTCCTGTCCTCTGCAATGACCCTCATCCGCTCTGGGCAAAGACCCCCAAGGACTGCACGGACGAGGAGTACAAGGCCTTTTACCGCAAGGTTTTCAACGATTACAAGGAGCCGCTGTTCTGGATCCACCTGAATATGGATTATCCCTTCAATCTCAAGGGTATCCTTTACTTCCCCAGACTCAACCTGGAATATGAGTCCGCAGAGGGCGTGATCAAGCTTTACAATAACCAGGTCTTCATTGCCGATAACATCAAGGAAGTCATCCCCGAGTTCCTGATGCTGCTCAAGGGCGTCATCGACTGCCCCGACCTGCCGCTGAATGTTTCCAGAAGTGCTCTGCAGAATGACGGCTTTGCCCAGAAGATTTCCGACTATATCTCCAAGAAGGTCGCAGAGAAGTTGGCCGGCATGTGCAAGACCGACAAGGAAAACTACGACAAGTACTGGGACGATATCAGCCCCTTTATCAAGTACGGGTGCCTCAGAGACGACAAGTTCTGTGAGAAGATGACAGACTACATCCTCTTTAAGGATCTGGACGGCAAATACCACACCCTTCCCGAAGCACTGGAGATCAACGCAAAGGATGCCGAAGAGGAATCCGCCGCGGATGAAAACGGTGAGAAGGTCCAGGCAGAGGTCGTATCCGACGGCGATATCGCCGAGGCCGACGCCGCAAAAGACGAGGCAGAGGACAAAGAGGAAGAGAAGAAAGAACGCACCATCTACTATGTCACAGATCCTGCTCAGCAGAGTCAGTATGTGCGTATGTTCCGTGAGAACGGCATGCAGGCCTTCGTCCTGAGCCACAATATCGATCAGCCCTTCATCTCCCAGCTGGAGGCCAAAAACGAGGGCATTCACTTTGAGAGAATTGACGCCAATGTCCAGGACGCACTCCGCGCCGATGACGAGGCCGCTGAGAGTGAAGAGCAGGCAAAGGAAAACGGAGAGAAGATCACAAAGATCGTCCAGAAGGCTCTGGACGATGACAAGCTGAAAGTACAGCTCGAGACCCTCAAGGACGCCAATGTCTCCTCTATGCTGACTGTGAATGAGCAGACCCGCCGCATGAATGACATGATGAAGATGTACTCCATGAACGGCATGGATTTCGGCATGGACAAGATGACCAAAGAAGGCCAGACTCTCATCCTCAACGCTGTACACCCTCTGGTCAAGTATGTTATGGAGCACGAAGAGGGCGAGAACACCAAACTTATCTGCGAGCAGCTCTATGACCTGGCTGTCCTTCAGAACGAACCTCTCACCGGTGACGAGATGGCGAAGTTTGTTACACGCAGCAATCAGATCATGATGCTTCTGACCAAGGAAAAATAAGAGAATCGAACCGGCCGGACAGAAAATATGTCCGGCTGGTTCGAAAACGATGCCTGCGCACGGAAGTGCTCCGGCATGTTTGGAAAAAACGAACATAAATCTGCTTCAGACCCTGATATCATAGATGTCAGATATGTCAGCATGAAAAAGGAAGGATCTGTAAGGGGATGCGTTGCAAAAATTGCGGGCGGGAAAACTTAAATGACTCAAAATTCTGCAGTCAGTGCGGCAAACCGCTGAGGGCCGGTGCTGACCCTCGGAAAATGCAGTATAATGCCGGAACAGAAGACATGAGCGACCAGTATGCCAATACTGCAGCAGCAGGCATGGGCAGCCAGTATGCCAATACTGCAGCAGCAGGCATGGGCAGCCAGTATGCCAATACTGCAGCAGCAGGCATGGGCAGCCAGTATGCCAATACTGCAGCAGCAGGCATGGGCAGCCAGTATGCCAATACTGCAGCAGTAGACATGGACGGCCGGTATGCCAATACTGCAGCAGTAGACATGGACGGTCAGTATACCAATACCGCAGCGGAAGACATGAGCAGCCCGTATGCCGATACCGGAATGGAAGGCATGGGCGGACAGTACACAGATTCCGGAGAAATGAATATCCTGAATCAGGATAAACAGTCCAGAAAAGGATGGAAGGCAACCATCATTATTGAGTTGGCGGTCATTTTTGTGCTGGCTTTTATTCTTGTATCGTTGAAAACGGGAATCCTGCAGATTCCGGGGCAGAAGGATACAAGCGTGGCTAATGGTGGAGGCAGCGGCGCGGAGGTTACACAAACTACGGAGCCGGCTTCCGAACCCGCTCAGGAATCTGTTTCGACACCTGACCCCGGTCCTGTAATTTCAATCTCCGATCCGGTCCTGGAGAGGCAGATCCGCAGCCGCATCAGAAAAGGATCAGGGGAAATCTATCTCAGTGATATACAGGATTTGACAAGCCTGAATCTATCCAGGGTCGAAGGAATCCGGGATTATTCGAGCCTGGCTGATTTTCCTTCTCTGAGAGAACTTGTGGTAAAGGAATGCGGTCTCACAGATGCCGGACTTTTTAAGGATTTAAAGCAGATCAACAATCTGAATCTTGGCTACAACAAAATTACTGATCTCAGTCCACTGGAAGGAATGTCCAATATCGTTTCCTTGTATGTTAACCACAACGCGATCAAGGACATATCACCGCTTCTGACCATGGAGAATCTTCAGAACCTGTACTTGAGTGAAAATCTGGGCATCGATATTTCTCCACTCAGAAATATGACTCAGCTCAAGGGATTGACTGCCGGAGGCTGCCTTCTGGATGATAACGATATTAAAGCACTTGCACCTCTGACGGGTTTAAAGTGGCTTCATATCCAGGACAATCAGATCAGCGATATCTCTCCCTTAAAAAATATGACAGGCCTGACGAATCTCTCCCTGCATAATAACAGGATCAAAGATATCACGCCTCTGGAAAATATGACGCAGCTGATCGAGCTTCATCTCGAAGTCAATCGGATTGCAGATTTCTCACCTATAGACGGTCTGCCGGCAGATGCAGTTATCACGAGATGACATAAGGCGGCGCATCAGTCAGGTCGAAGAGACATGAGGCGGTGCATCAGTCAGGGCGAAGAGACAAAAGACGGCGCATCCGTCAGGGCAAAGACCGGAGTCGGGACACTTGTGGAAGCGGACAACTGTTATGTATAAATACCAAAAGGATAAATGCAGGTTTTTGCCTCTATTGGTCCTGTTGCTGACTGCATTTCTTCTTGCAGGATGTGCCCGGAAAGATTCCTCCGGTGCCGACCCTCAGACGCAGGTTCCTTCAGCGCAGAAATACGGGGAAGGGAACAGCTCTCAGGAAGGACAGAGCATTAAGGACCTGGCCCGGGAATCTGAGGAAGAGGGAATCTGTATCACCTCCAGGAAGGAATATAAGCGGGTCCTGAATGAAAATGATAAGATCAGGTTTCGGCCGGGATACCTGAGCTGGCAGCAGGGAGAAGTACCCGCGGACAGGAAACATGGAATTATTTATATTCCCTGCAGTATTCCGGCTCTGGAAAAGGAAAAAAGTAATTCGCATCTGTCCGTCGGCCGGATCCTGGCGTCGCTGAAACCTGATGATGAGGCGGGAGTCATCCATTATGTAAAAGACAAATGGATGGACGATCCGCTCATGGCAATAGAAAAAGGACACCGGTTTGAGGCAGTGCTGAGCCTTCCGCAGGGTTACATGCCGTTCTCTGTCATTCTGACAGGGCTTCCGACAGTCAGTATCCGGACAGATGGAAAAGAATTTGTCAAGAAAGAAGACCACTTCGGCAAAGTATATGTCCTTCCATGCTATGAATATACTGCGGAGAGCACCGGGACCGGATCGCTGAAAACAGATGCTTTAACAGTACCGGAACAGAGATCCTGGGACTGCAAACTTCATCTCCGGGGAAATATGTCTCTGACTCTCGATAAGAAGGGATGGAAACTGACCCTTCTCAAAGAGAATGGGAAAAAGGCCAAGGCAAGCCTGCTGGGAATGCGCAGGGATGACGACTGGGTTCTTAATCCACTCTATTCCGACTACTCGAGGGTGCGCGAAATGACAGCCTATCAGCTGTGGAACCATGTCACAGAGCTGTCAGATGATCCCTGCTATTCTTCCCGGATGCAGTATGTGGAAGTTTTTGTGGACGATGCATACCACGGGGTCTATGGACTCATGGAACCCGTGGATGGCAAGCAGCTTGACCTTTCTGCAAATGATCTGCTCTACAAAATAAACTATTGGGACAGCGATTATCCCTATCTGGATCTCTATGATAAGAGCCGGGAAGATATGGAAATCCTCAATGGTCAGGGCGGGGCCTGTATTGAGATCAAGTATCCAAAAGAGTGGGAAGACGGTGCCGACTGGGATGTGATGAAGCAGTATCACATGTTTACGATCCGAAACAAGGACCCCGAAATGTTACGCAGCGCAGGCCTGGAAGCCGACATGGACAGCGTAATGACGCTGAGCCTGTTCTGCACACTTACGCAGGCCGGTGACAATACCTGGAAAAACACTTACCTGGTTGCCAGAAAACAGCCGGAAGGAACCATGAGCCGCCAGTCGGACCAGTCAGAACCTTACCCTGTGAAGTACAGACTGTATCGGGACCTCTGGGATTTAAATTATGTCTTTGGAGACAGCTATGTCTACGATCTTCCCGGGAGACATACGCAGTTTATCCTTGCAGATGCGGAAAGTTTTAAAAACCACAGGGACAGCACTTATGATTTTGAGGCCTTTTTAAGCGCAGATCCTTCCCTTGAAGGAGAACTCAGGGATATGTGGCGTAAGTGGAGAGAAAACGGCGTCACCCCGAAAGATGTCAAACGGGTGGCTGAAGAAGCCTTTTCCGAACTGAAATACAGCGGTGCGCTGGAGCGCGAAATGCAGCGATGGCCTCAGGATAAGGAGGCTGAAGACGCACTGAAAGAAATGAAGAAGTGGGTGGATGCCCGATTCAATTTCCTGGATGAAAGGTTCGGGTATACAGGACAATGACCGGTCCGTAATACAGACGGGCATGGACTGTAACAGTTAAATTGGTTTTCGTCGTAAATGTCTGCGGCCGCGAGACCATGGCCGATTAGTTTTCGTCATAAATGTCTGCGGCCGCGAGACCATGGCCGATTAGTTTTCGTCATAAATGTCTGCGGCCGCGAGACCATGGACGCAAAGTGTGTTATAATCCCCTTTGACGGGTCTTTTTGATCCCGGGAAAGAAGGACAGATACGGCACTCTGGACAAAAACAGGGTGCGGCATCTTTTTTCTGTGCCTGCGGATTTTAACTCCCGGAAAGGGGATTCAATTTTGCCATGAGAGATTTTTACACGAAGGAAAATATGCAGGGCGACGCCTTCCACGTGCCGGATGCCGGACTGTATTTCGAACCTGCCGAACTGGTATTTGAGACGGAGACAGACACCGGCAGGGAGGGAGTGATCCGCGTCCGCCACAAGGCCGGGAAACCCGCGCGGGGATATGTGTATCCGTCTGAGCGCTGCATGCGCGGCGTGCGGGAGCAGTTTGCACCTGCAGCGGACGGCACCGGCTATATCCGCTGGCAGTTCGATGCCCGCGGGATTGCACCTGGCAGGATCGTCCAGGGCGCTTTTCGTGTGATCACTCCTTATGGTGAATACAGCATCCCCTATATGGTGGAAATCTCTCAGAAGGGAGAACTGCTGCGGAAAAAGAACGCTCTGCAGAATGCATCAGGGATGTCAGCGGGGGCGGCGGGTCACACCGCGAAAAAAGGCGTTGCGGCAAAGACAGGTGCCGGGGCGGGGACAGGCGATGCTGCGGTCGTGTCCGGACAGACGGAGGAAGGGAAGACTTCTGAAAAGCTCCCTGAGAGCGGCGGCCCGGTCCGGTCGAAAGAAGATTTTCTGCATATGGCGGAGAAGGATTTTGACAGAGCAGCAGCCTTTTTTTACAGCAGCAGATTTGAGGAGATTCTCACGCAGGCGGAGGACAGGACACTTTACCGCGGCCTTTCCATGCAGGAAGGAAACCTCCGGAACGTGGAGGAATTTCTGATCGCGGCATGCGGGAAGGAAAAGACGATCTTTGAACCTGTTGAAAAGAGCCTCTTTTTGCAGACGCGGGTGAAAGCGGGCAGAACAGAAGGAAGGCTGGCAGGCAGCCGGGCGGAGCGTGCGCTGGAGGCGCACAGACAGCGTGTCCGCAGGAGCGGAATGGGAGGTTCGGGCCTGCGGCAGGAGGATACTGCGAAGGAAGAAGACCTGGTCTATATCCCCATGCAGATCCGGCAGACGGGTGAGGGCTTTAACGGGCCTGTGATCCGCGCGGAAGGGAGGTTCCTTCCGACTGCCTCCTTTGAAGTCCCTATGGCTGCCGCGTCCGTCACAGAGGAACAGGCGGCTGAATCGTCTCGTCTGACGTTGCGGGAGGCTGACGCTCAGAGCAGTCCTTCCACCGGGATGCAGGAGGGGGACGCCAATCTGCAGCATAAGGATTCAGCGCAGGCTTCCGGAGTGGAGGAAGTGCGTGAAGATACAAAAGAGTCTGCGGCAGAGAATGGAAAAAAGGAAAGAATCCTGACGGTCCGTATCCCGGTCAACCGCGCGGCGCTTCATGCCGGGCGGAATTTCGGCCGTGTCATCGTGCAGGGCCCTTTCAATGAAGCGGCAGTCACAGTCGAGGTCCACTGCCCCGGATCAACAGTGCAGATGCGCCGGAGACAGGGAAAAGAAATGGAACTGCTGCAGCTGCAGATGATGCGTCTGTACGTGGATTTTCGTCTGGAAGAGGAACTTCCGGACAACTGGTTCCTGCAGGCGGACCGACTGATCGACGAGATTGCTCTGCGCAGCCATCGCGATCTGATCCCCCGCCTGTACGGCGTGCATCTGCTGATCCTGCGCGGCCAGTATGCGGAGGCGCAGAGAGAACTGGGACGCATTGCGATCAGGTATGCGGGATCCGATGAGGCCCGCAACTTTACCGCCCGGTTTACAGGGGAGCAGGAAGCTGCCTACTGTTACCGGCAGTATCTCTATGCCCGCTGCCGGCTGGAAGATGCGCAGCTGCGGGGGCGCGTGGTCCGCTTCCTGCGCGGAGTCTACCGGCAGACCGGCGACTGGCGTACCGCCTGGATGCTTCTGGATCTTTCCGAGGAATATGCGCCCGGGACCGCATCCCGGTGGAACTTCCTGCGCCACCAGTTTGAGAGCGGCTGCAACAGTCCGGTCATATGGACCGAAGCATGGGATATGGTGCGGGATAATCCGCAGATCCTTCTGCCCGGAAGCTCGGTACAGGAGCGGTGGGCAAGGGATGATTTCGGCCTGCATGTACTCTGGTATGCCGCTCGCAACCGGGTCCTGACGTCCAGGGCCGCCGAGGTGATGATCACCCTGGCCGAAAAAAAGAAAACTTTTTCCGGACTCCTGTTCCGCGCACTCTGCTCCGCATATGAAATGTGGGATGAGACTGAGAGAATGGGAGCACGCGCAAAATCCGGTCCGTCCGCAGTGCAGAGTGCGGAAGACAGTGCCGGAAGGACGGGAGATATAAATACAGACCGGGAGCCGGATGAGAGCGGGCAGAAGATGGATGAGTTTCCGGAGGATACCGCAGATCTGGCCGCGCAGATGAAAGCTCAGATCCTTCGGGCAGTATGTATTTTGCTGCTCCGGGCACAGGATATTTCTCTGCAGGCACATAAATGGTATACGCGGGCCATGGAGGCCCGGGTGTCGCTGACGGGGCTCGAAGAATACTGGCATCGCAGTATGCCTGTGGAAGACCCCTCTTACCGCATTCCCGCAGGACGAAATGCCGTTCTGCGTACAACGGCCTCCCGTGCGGCACGCGCGATCCTGGTCTATGACCGCTTCCGCGGGGAGCAGGTCTGCCCTGTGCGGGGCGGTGTCGCTTTCCTCTCGGTCTTTGGCGACGCCAATACGATCTTTCTGGAGGATGAGGAGGGAAACCGCTACGCAAAAAGCCTGCCCTATGCCCTTGATGAAAAACAGACGGATGAGAGTCCGGACAAGGTGCCGGAGGATCCCTATGAACTGGCACAGTGGATCGGTTTCGGCACAAGGGAAGATGTCGGGCTGCAGTCCCCTCCAAAGACAGACGAGCCTTCCTCGGAGCGATTTGCCAAAGCGGTGGGCGGTCTTCTGGACAGCGGACTTCTCACCGGTGCCGCCCGCACACAGCTTCTGCTGATGTGCCTTTCGGAAAATAAAGAAGAACCGGAGTATCTGCGCTTCTACCTCTCCAAGGCGGATCCTGCCCAGGGCGGTCATGAGGAGCGCGCCGGATTGCTGGCCTATCTTGCTGACGCAGAGGAATATGAAAAGGCACTCCGCTGGGTCATCACCTACGGGACAGAGGGCGTCAGCGCCGGACTTTTGGGAAGGATCAGTATGGGACTTCCCTGGGAGGGCGGAGCACAGTCCGCGCTTACGGCAGCCGGATGGGAAGCCTTTTCACGCGGCGATCGTCACACAGGGCTTCTGGAAAGGCTTTCTGCCTCCTTCACCGGCTTGTCTTCGGAACTTCTGCTCCTCAGAAAGGCCTGCGCGGCTACGGGAGTATCCACAACGGCTCTGGACCGGCGGATCATGCGCCAGGTCCTCTACAGTTCGGCAGTACAATCAGAGCATTCGCAGATCATTGTCACTGCCGGCAGAAGGCTGGAGGAAGCATATTTGCCTGCTGTCGCCCAGTTTGCGGATTATGCCTTTTCAAACGGCATTTCCATGGGGAACCGGATGACGGACCTCATCGCGGGGCTCATCGCAGACGCTGGAAATGGCGGAAACGGCAGTAAGATCTCCGCGGAGGGGGCGGATCAGGCCCCGTCCCGCAGCGGACAGACCTCCGAAAAGGACGGGATCGCAGATATCTGCAGGATCGCATGTTTGAAGGAGCTGTCCATGCGGCAGGGAGAGATCTCGGGGCGTGAGCTGGCGGCAGCAAAGGCAAGTCTCTCCGTGCTTTTGTCCAAGGGCATTATTTTCCCCTTCTACAGGCAGTTCCCGGGCTGTGATGACCGGCTGGATCTCTATGCGGAAGAGACGCTGGTCCAGTACCATCCGTCGGAACCTGACGACGGCTCGGGACGGAATATTATTTTCCACTACACGACTTCACGGCGGGGGGAGGCGGGAAGTTACAAGGCCCGTCCCATGAAAGAAATGTACAGAGATTTTTATGTATCCGGATTCCTCTTATTCTACGGGGAACAGATGCATTACTATATTACAGATGACGCCGCCGGCCGGCATGTGGTGCAGAGCGGCATAATCGGGCAGGACGCCCGGATCCTGGACAGCTGTTCGGGACGCTTTGGTCTTATCAATGAGACGACCCGGGCGGCGGCGCTCCGGGAATATGACGAGGCGCTGTCGCTCCTGACGGGCTACTACCGCAGGAGTTACCTGGAAAACGAGCTTTTCCGCAGGTAGTGCAGGGCGGTCTGCCTTTATTAAGGAGGTCACAGTCACAGGGATGATCATATCCAAATCACCTGCAGGCAAATTCATGGTGGGAATTGATTTTTTCGATGAATATTGCCAGATTTCATATTTATATAATAAGCGTGCGCGATTCGGCCGCGGTTTTGTCAATGCCGCGACCGGAGGAGTCACCCGGGAACCGGTGACTTTTTCCGCTGTGCGAGGGCAGGAGGAATACGATATTCCTGTCGCCCTGTGCAAGAGGAAGGGGTCTTCTGCCTGGCTTGCGGGCCGGGAGGCAGTCGAGGCGGCTGCCGACGGAGAAGGGACTGCCGTGACAGGCCTTCTGCAGAAGGCTTGCAGTGACAAGCCGGTCCGGGTCGAGGGAGAAGAGTATAATGCAGGTTCGCTTCTGGCCCTGTTCCTCCGCAGATGTCTTGCCATGCTGGAACCCGAGATCGCACCGGAACAGATCGCTGCTCTGGTATTCACAGCACCCGGGATGGACTATTCGACGGAGCAGGTCCTGCTGCGGGCTTTCGCGCGTCTGGACTGCGGTGTACAGCAGGTGTTCTGCGAGAGCCACCAGGAGTCATTTTTCAGCTACATGCTGATGCAGGACGCGGAACAGAGGCGCGCCGGAATGCTGCTGTGTGAGTACGGGGACGACGGTGAAGTATCTTTTTCGACGCTCTTGTATAACAGACGGACCAGTCCGGTTGTCTATTGGGCGCAGACGGGAAAGAGAAACATCCAGCCTTCACTCACGGGGCAGGCAAGGGATCGTGCTTTTACCGAAGCCGTGCAGGAATTCCTGCAGCAGAACGACGCTTCTGCGGTATATCTGACGGGAGAGGGATTTCACGGCGGCTGGATGAAGGAGACGGCTGCGTTTTTGTGCAGGGGCAGAAGAGTCTTTCAGGGTGAGAATCTGTTCAGCAAAGGCGCTGCTTACAGCGCGCTCCTGCATGTGGACAAGCCTTCGGAGATCCCCGACAGCATTTTTCTGGCCCGGGATGCCCTTCGTTCCAATATCGGGATCGAGGTGCTGCTCCGTGAGCAGAAGGGGTATCATGTCCTGCTCGATGCCGGTGTGAAATGGTACAATGCAGAGGTGGAAGAGGATTTTATCCTGGAAAACGGAAAAGAGTTCAGTCTGCTGCAGACGCCGGTGACCGGCGGAGAACCGCGGCAGCTGACTGTGCATTTGAACGGACTGCCGGACCGGCCTGATCGGACGACCCGCCTGCGGGTCGTCGTAAACATGCCTGCAGTCAACCGTCTGCGGGTGCAGATCTCGGATCTCGGCTTCGGGGATATCTTCCCTTCGGGCGGAGGCTCCTGGCAGGAGGTGTTTGAAGTCTGACGCTGCAACAGACAGTGATTCGGAGACCCACATATGCAGGGATTATTCAATACTTGCTCGCGAGTCTTGCGCGATAAAGAATAAAAAAGGAGCAGTAAATGTCCAGGATTTTGATCGTGTCCGGCAGGCTTGCCGAGACGCCCTACAGAATACGGAAAATAGAACGGAATGTTTATTCTGCCGAGGAACTGTGCTATTCACTCGCCCAGTGCGCGGATTTCATGGATGAAGAGATCATGGACCCGGCTCTGGCGGAATGGCTTTCGGAATCCTGCGGTATGCATGAACTTGCCCGGATCCTGCAGGGACTTCTGCGGGGACATCATACGCCTAAGGAATTTGTCGGCGCGATTCTGCGGGAATGCGGATATCTGCCGGCAGGTGAGACAGCCAGGGTACTGGCCAGGATGGAAGCCGGAAGGGGAATGGAGTCGATTTCCAAAGACCTTTCCCGTGCGCAGGCTCTGGCCGGCCGGGGACAGATGCGGCAGGCACAGAACACCTACACCGAACTTCTTGACAAGCTCCCCGACATGGAACGCGGTACGAGGGCGCAGATCTGGAGGGAGAAAGGACTCCACTACGCGGACAGCTTTATGTTTGAGCGCGCAGCGGACTGCTTCCGGGAAGCCTACGAACTTTCACCGGTTCCGGAGCATGCCTTCTGGTATATCGCTTCCTTATATATGAGTCTGGACGGCGACGAGTACAGGAGCTTTCTGGAGAAAAATCCTGTTTTTTATGAGAGTGCCTATCAGGTGGAGCAGCGCGCGGCAAAAGCGGAGAGCCGCTTTAAATCCGGCAGTGAAAGCAGGCAGCTGCGAAGGCTTCGCCAGCTCCGCCGCGAAAAACAGGAGGAGGCATTTTCATCCAGGCTGGGCCACACCCTCAAGGGCATGCAGGAGGATTACCGTCAGCGGGTGACTGCCTCCATATAAAAGCGGCAGATAGATAAGAGCCGGACAATGCGCAGCAATGTCCGCTTTATCCCGCCCGTCAGCATTCCCGGTTTTTGCGTACACCCTGCCCGTCAGGCCCTGTTCGTCAACCGACCTTCAGGACACTTGTCAGCATTCCGTTTTTTTGTGGCACTTGTCAACATTCCGGTTTTTAGGCACTTGTCAACATTCCGG